>Ga0228711_1002346_pt1 | contig 29019 bp, 18 predicted proteins | sample MedpolnodulmetaG_2_FD_177996 | JGI IMG/M metagenome (GOLD analysis project Ga0228711, IMG submission 177996) | Root nodule microbial communities from Medicago polymorpha collected in Santa Monica, California, United States - brown nodules | ecosystem: Host-associated > Plants > Roots > Nodule... | reverse complement strand
GTTAAAGACAATTTAATTAACGAATGTCTGGCAAATCAAAATACTGCAGAAATATAAGAAGGCGTTTTTTCGATCCATATGCAATCTAAATTTTTAAGAGCATATTTAGCTAAATAATAAGGAGTTTGATTGTCTTCATATGCCTAACATGCAACAAAATTTAAACTACAAAAAACACCCTTAAAACTAATACAATCTCGAATAATAGAGTCAACATAGTTGGGAGATTGTTGGTGAACATTCAACGCTAAAATCACATTAGAAGCATCTGATTTTACTATAAGATTCAGAAAAGACATGTCTTTCATAAATTTCAAACCGTTCTGCATAGCTAAAGCTTATGCAACCTCTGAGTCTGGTAATAAAAAGACTTTTCAGGAACTAGCACCAACAACAACACCTTCATTATCTCTCACCACAATATCAACATCCCACTTATCACCCTCTATCAAACAAACTGCATCAACATTAAGCTTATAGAAACTATTAAAGGGAGGTGTCCAATGAACATCGGATATCGGCAAAACTGGACCTCCACTTAATGTCTCAGTCAACACCGTGCTAGCACTCTTAAAATTCACTATAGATCTTTGTGCCTTTTGAACAGTGGCAGCCACATCAACATCTTCTCTTTCAAAACATTTCTTATTTCTAGCACACCATATCTTATAACACATGGCCAAAATATGGACTATAATATCCTCATCGACATCAATAATATTTTCCTCCAACCACTTATGAAGAGGTACGTAACTGGAATCATGCAAATTAAATACCACACCTAAAGAGGACGCAAATCATATATGCTTTGACCAATGACACTCCATATAGAGGTGTGAAAATGTCTTGTTATGTTGCCCACAAAGAACACACAGTGGATCGCTACTTATTCCATTTTTTAAAAGTTTATTTTTTACTCGTAATTTTTCATGTAGAATCCTCCAAGAAAAGTGGATGTGTCTTGGAATAATTTTTATTTTCCATAATTTTTTCCAGACCTGATGATTATTGTCATGCATTGAGCTATATGAGTCATCTGCTTCACGACTTGCCTTTAAAAAATGGTATAAACTCTTCACATAAAAAGAAGCTGACTGTGAAGCACCCCACACGAATTTATCTTGCAATTGAGAGAAATAAATTGATAATTGAAGAATTTATTGAACCTTAAAAGAGAGAAAAATTATACTCGTTTAATATAATTTTGTTTATAAAAAAATGTGACTAAAGAATCACGAGTGTGAGATTTAGTTTCTCATTAAGTCTCCATATTTTCTCTCTATTATTTCCAATCTTCCTCTTCCTATCTCTTAGCACAATTGAGTGTACAAGAAAATCATTTGTCCTTAAAAAACAAAGAAAATCATTTGTGAGAGTTCTCTTCGTCCAACATTTATTTTGAAACAAATTTTTTTTAACTAAATTCACATTCATTTTATTCAAGCAAAAGCATAAACTAATTTTTCTTTTTAAGAAATCAAAATGAATTATATTAACAACGAGCTATCCCTCCAGCACAAGGTGTGTCGAAAAGAATAGCTCAAAGATTACAACGAGAGTTCAAACAACAAGAAAACATAAATTAAGCATCACCCAAGCAAAACAAAAGGTTTTGGCACCAATCAAGAAACTGATATGGGAAAGTTGTAAATTTTGCCTTATGCCACACAAAAAAAAAGCATAAACTAGTTATTACTTTCTCTGTCTCAATTTAATTGTAACTTTAACATTTTTTATTTTTCTTAAAATTATTGTCACTTTAAAATATCAATATAATATTTATTAGTTTTCCTCAATAATATAATTTTATTTATTGAATTTTATCTCATTTAACTGCTCAACTAATTGCAATTAATAAATGAGTTTTAATAAATTATACCCTTGAAATAATACATCTAACTAATCATTTTGCTAAGAATCGTGCACGAAATGACAATTACTCCCTCCGTCCTTTTTTATAAGAATAGTTTAAAAAAATCGCGGGTATTAAGAAAAGTGTTTGAAGTAATAAATCTGTCATAAATTTGTTACTATTACCAAATTACCTTTTATCTAAAAAAATCATGGGTAATAAGAAAAGTGTTTAAAGTAATAAATGTTAACGTTTTATATTTCAAGGTATATTGATAATATTAATGAAGATATATTTAGAAAAAGAATAATAAATACATCTAAAATTTTGTAGATAGTCTTATAACTTTTTTGGCTAAATTACGTTGTAGGTCCTTTAAGTTTGAGGTTTGTAACAGATTCGTCCTTTAAGTTATTTTGGTTACACATGTCTTTTAAGATTGAGGTTTGTAACAGATTGGTCATTTAAGTTATTTTGATCACACATTAGTCTCTTAAGTTTGTAAATATTTTCAATTTAGTCATTCTACCACATCATCGTTTTTGTAATATTTGTTTAAGAGAATGACTAAATTGAAAATGTTTACAAACTTAAAAGGACTAATATGTGATCAAAATAACTTAAAGACTAATCTGTTATAAACCTCAAATTTAAAGGACAAATGTGTAATTAAAATAATTTAAAAGACCAATCTATAACAAACTTCAAACTTGAAAGACCTCTGGTGTAATTTAGCCAAACTTTTTTTCTATAGTCTTATAAGATTGGTCCCTCAAAAAATAGTCTTATAAGATTGGATGAAGAGAGTAAAATGAGATGGGAGAGGATATGTGCCAAACAATTACTGCAATTCAGTCTGCCAAATAGCAAAAGTTTGAATTTGAATGGGTACCAAAACATGGTAGGCCCTAAACTATATTTGACATTATTAAGTCGGTGGCGTGATTATAGAACACTGAACACCTATGCTAAAATCAACTAGCTTTGATGAAACACAGTATTGTCGGCAACCGTCTAATTATGATGCATAGTTTTGATTTATTAAAAACACTAAGAAGTGATTTTAGAAAATAAAATGGACTAATAATTTTTAGTGAAAAAGGTAATTTAACATAATAAAAAAAGGATAAGCATGTAGTGTTTTATTAATTTTTATAAATACAGTGATGTTTTTACAGATGCTCATATTAAATTTTTCCGATAGTGTTTTAAACATCTTAGGATCTGTTTGGAGTAGAATAATTATTTTGAATTTATACAAAATAACTTAAGAAAATAAATAAATTTTCATGTATCATTCATAGATTTATAAATGTTGTTTATGAAAAAACAGTTTATAAATATAAGTTAATAGTAACATTTGTAGTTTTTTTGTCATGCTAAGCGATATTTAATGAAACTAAAAGAAAATTTTAAATCAAAAAGGATAATTATTGAATTTTTAATGCATTGACTACACAATCTTTTATGCAAAATATTACTCCCTCGGTCTTAAGTATAAGAGAAGAATATTTCTTAGGTTCATTGAATAATTAATATATTTAGACTATAGGATGAACTAAATACATCACTTATTTAATGTATTTGAAAAAAATCTACTCTTATATTTAGAACTGGAGGGAGTACAGTTTTTTTTTTTATTATAAATTAATATAAAAGGAGTATTTGATTCTTTAATCAGTATCCCAAAGCATCGGTTAACATTTTTTCTTTTTATCACCATTGGAATTTTTAAATATAAAATTCTAGATTGCATTAATTTGTTCCGTGACTTTTGTATTAACTATTAAGAAATGTTAGTTGGAGTTTAAGTGGGCTAAGACTTTATTGCCTTAACTCAAAAAAAGACTTGATTGCCATCGTGTTATGTTAACTAAAAACATAAAAGAATTGTGTATTTGAATGAAAAATTAAAGAATAATTTGATCAACATGAGTGTTATGGATACTTTCTTTCTAAGATTATCTACAAGAGAACACCCTATTTTGGGTGCTTAAGTGTGTCATCATTAGCGGATCTTAGTATAGACCTATGGAAGCCATGACATCCCCTAGGTTTTCAATATATACTCTATTAGTCATGTTATGTCTATTGGCTTTCGGCTGTTGCAGTGGAAAGGTAGTCTAAGAATCTCTCAATCATTGGTCATGAGTTCGACACTCACACAATCTACTTTATACATATTACTCTTATATTTTTACATATTTTATTAAAAAAAACATGTTTGTGGGGATTCGGACCTGCACCCATTTAAACCACTAGGTTAGGTGATGATTTTTTCTAATTCTTGAAACGGTTTAATAGATATTTCACAGTGGTGGTTTGGCATCCCCAACAAATTTATTCAAGATCCACCATTGCGCGTCATGCATGTACATATCATCTATTTTATAATCTTTAATGGTATTATTTAATAAACACTCAATCTCTTCAACCTGTTACATCAGAAAAAAGTTACTAAATATGTACTATTAATAACTCAATCTCATTGTATTTCAACAAACGTTTATTGTCGTGGTCACGAGTTCGACACACACCATCTACTTTTTACATATTTCTCTTATATTTTTACATATTTTATTAAAAAAAAAACCATGTATGTGGGGATTCGAACCTACAACCATTTAAACCACTAGGTTAGGTGATGATTTTTTCTAATTCTTGAAACGATTTTATATATATTTCATAATGGTGGTTTGGCATCCCTAACCAATTTATTCAAGATCTGCCATTGTCCGTCATGCATGTACACATCATCTATTTTATAATCTTTAGTGGTATTACTTAATAAACACTCAATCTCTCCAACCTGTTACCTCAGAAAAAAGTTTTGAAATATGTACTATTAATAACTCAATGTCATTGTATTTCAACAAACATTTATTGATTTGTGTACAATTTATTAAGTATGACCCATAAAAATTAAATAGAGAAAGGGTGCTTACATAACCACCATTTTCTATATGCACCAAACATATTCTCTCCACAATGGCGATGCTTATTAATTTCCGTGCTAAATAGGTGAAGCACCCACCATTGTAGATGCTCTAACACTCTTTTAATGATGATTCTTTTATTGGGTAGAATCTATGTGGGTATCACACTATAAAAATGGATCTCACATAAAGTGATGAGACTCACGTATCTTTCACCAAATATGAAAGTGAGTGTTAGAGAATATTAAAAATAGAGTTTTCCTAACGTTTCTTGTATTCTAAAATATCAATTAAATGATGGAAATCGTAATTGGCAGGAATATCTAATTTTAGATAGTATATTGAATATTTAATCATTTGCTTTTAAATCATTATGTGTCCTCGTGAGCTTAACTCCGTTGATATGAACAATGCATAATATATGTAAGGTCTGCGGTTCAAACCCCAACCATCTCAAAAAAAAAAACAAAAACATCATGCATGTTTCAATCCTTCGAGCCAAGTAGAACTACAATAAATTGATAGTTTCCTCTCACAAGTTAGATTTGAACTCATTGCCTGTATTTAAGTTGGAAGAGATTCCTTACAATATCATACAAGTGTTCTTAAAATATATATAATAAAAAAATTTGTTTTGCTTTTAGTCCGTGTAAAGTTTTGTTTTGGTTTTTAGTCATCCTTATTTATTAATTTTGTTAGGTCTGCAGCAACTTAACCTAATAATTTCCCTCCAAAAGGTTGCATTAGGTTAGGAACAATTTAACCTAACAAATTCCATCTAAAATGCAGCGCACCAATTTAACCTAACAAATTCCCTCTAAAGTGCAGCAATCCTTAATATTTCTCCTCATTGATGAGTTTTTCATTCCTATCATGTTGTGTCATCGTTTGTATATATCTATTATTTTTGTAGACGTTTTTTTTGACAAGTTGTTGTACACTTATTTAATACGTTTACAAACAAAATACCCTAATTTCCATGCAAACTCGACTATATATAGCAAACCCTATACCGTGTTTCTCTAAATAAAAAAAAACCATAAACCGTGGTAAATTACATAAATAGCAGAAGAATCATATATTTTGATTTTTGCAAATGGAAGGACGAGACCTTACAACCTTCCTCTCATACCACTGCTTAACTGGTATTTTAATTTAACATGCATTTTATCGATATGCATATTTTTTTGAGAATTGGAATATCCTTTTTGCGTTTTTTGTTTTTAGTTTGAGATGTTTACACCAATTTTGGCAGTCTTCCTATTTAGCTTTGTCGCAATTTCTTGGTCTATTATCTAAGGATTCAAACTGTTTCGTGTAAAATAGGGGCACCAATTCATAATCGTTTTATTTGCAATGATTATTAATAAGAGTCAAGGTTGACCACCGAAAATATTGATATATACCTCTCAACGTTGTGTTTGCACATGTTTTGTTATACGTTGTGTCAAGGATTATTTTAAGAGCAGAGATGAAGATATTAGTCATCAATAAAGACGATGACGATACTAATGTAACGTCAATTATGGTATTTAAAGAAGTCTTCTATAATTTACAATAACTATCACTATATATCGTATTATATATTAAAAAAAAGTGACCCCTAACATGTTATGATTGATGAGGATCAATTTTTTTTAATACAAGAAATGATATGGATCAATGTTTATTACTTTATTACATTAAAGTGAATTTCTGTTGAGGGAATTAAAATAAATCTTGTATTATCTTTATATATTTATGTCGGTACTTTTAGTCGAAAGGACCAGTGCATCGCACAGATCGACGGTCTAGTTGAAAAAATATCTCTACATTCTGTTCCAGTCGTTGTTTACGTATTGGTTATTGTAATTTTTTTTAGGGGAGTTATTGTAATTTTTATTAACAAAAATAAAACTAAGCAAATTTATTAGAGGAGTGTTATTGTTATATGTTTAAACACATTTTTTTAATAGTCTCCAATTAGAGTGGACAAGTAAAACATGAGCGATTTTAAGTTCACACTCTATATTTTTATTTTTTAAAGAAATTCACACTCTTTTGTTTTGTGTACAATAAGTTAAAGTTGTTTTTTGAACAATAAATTACAGTTCAATCTTGTTAATATATTTTTTTACAAAATAAATATAATATTACTTTGTTTCTATTTTTTAAATTGAGAAAATTATTATTAATAACATAACATTAATGATTATCTTACAACTGTTTCATTTTAATAAAATTCGGAATAATAAAGAGGTCATGTTAGACTTTTTTTTATAAACTGTCAGTAAACAGATCCATTTAGAGTGTGTTTTTTTATTAAAGATAATAATTTATTGTTTGTTATGTATACCACATAAAAAATTAAATTATTAAATAATAGAGAAATACTACAAAGAGTATGTTTTATGGACAAAATAATTTGACACTTGATATACAAATAGAGGTGTAAGAAGTTTAAGTTCATATGAATTCTCATACTTAACAAATTCAAAGATATAAAAGTTTGTAAGAATTTCTCCAAGTGTTTGTGCGCTGTGTAATTTGACAAAGTAAGGGCCCTTGTAAAACGACACAATTCTTGTTATATTTCTTCAATTGTTCAGGTCCTTATATAGGAGAAAATTAGAGAGTCGTTGAAGAAGTAACAACGCATCAAATAAGTCCTTGAGAAGCTTGATCATAGTTGTTGAATCTTTTTATCCAATGGATAATGTCGTTGAATAGTCATTCAGAATTTATTTGTTTCTAATAGAATGATCTGTTATATTCTCTTTGTCCTTGAGTTTCTTCGTTTGTTTCAGCACATGGTCAGAAGAAGACAAACTGTACAACTATGAGTCTGATAGTGACAATCCTTTAGAAGACAAAAAACTGGTTCAGAGTCTTCAACTTCTAACATCACCTTCAGATGCTTTATTCTTCAAAGTCTTCAATACTTTAGATGCTCCATTCCTTCGATGCTTCTAAAATTTCTTTTCTGATCAAAATGTTGACTTTCTAGTTGCTCTTTCTTCAGATCTTGTTTCAACTTTCAAGTCTTATAAACTTCTTTTTTGCTTCAGATGCGCTCTTATGTGTTCATGGTCTTAATGTTTCAAAACTAAAACTTTATTTAAGAATCAAAATTTAATTCTATAGTCTTGCACACTTGAACACACTTTAGAATATCTAATTATTCTTTAATACTTTGTTATCATCAAAACTTTAAAGACTTGTACAAAACCCATTTTTGTTCGACAAATGATACAGAGAGACACATACTTTTTTTTAATTAAACATTTTAATCCCAATCATTAAATCTTAATCTAAAGGTTGAAATCCACTCTTTTATTCTAACATAAAAATATCGTTCACAATATATATATATATATATATGAGAAATCTTCTAAAAGACTATAAACATATACAAAGAACGAGTACACGAAGTACTCAAGCCACATGATAACAAAATCAAAGGATCCCTTCCACAGTAAAACAAGAGGGTGAACTAAAACAACACCATAAATCCATCTAATCTTATATCAAAATGACCTAATCACAATCGAACAAGAGAAAGACTAGGAATAGAACCCTGCAGTCAACAACCCCTATTTAAATCCACCACGTGACACTATTAGTGCAAAGACATAATAGATTCATGATCGCACTCATAAAAGAAAAATGTGTGACCAAAATGTTTTCATAATACCCACTTCCAAAAGGTAAATTTAACCATATCCACAAACTGAAACACAAAAGTCTCATGCCTAAAAAAGATGCGAGCATTTCAGGATCTCTATAAGGACCACACAATAGTTTGTCAGACTAATAAGAAACTTAACCTCTCTTTTTCCCCCATCTAAGTATAAATAATAGAACGAAGACTCACTAAATATGAAGATAAAATAGACTCCCATTTCAACCACTTAAGCCCCTGATACCACACATGTATAATAAAAAGGTGAAAACCAACTCTATATGGTCATTACAGAAAACACAAAAATACGCCCAAGATCAACTATAATCCCCTTTGAAAAGATATTTTAACTAGTCGAAATCCTATCCTGAAGCAGCTCAAAGAGAGAACCTTTCCCTTGAGAGGAGACCAAGACTCTCACACCCTTGAAAGAAGTTGCACAATTTCTTATGACCATTCATCTACCTCACCAGCTCTCATATGAACGAACTAATAAGCTGACCTCACCGAATAAATAATAGATGAATCATTGTTCCTTACCCAAAAGTCTACACCTACTAAAAAGACCACACACTTTAAATCCTTAAGCAACTCTTCCAAAGTCACAAGCTCTGACTCAAAAAGATCTCTCATCAATTTAAGGTCCCAAACCCACTTGGATCAATCTCTCACAGCTGTATCAATTATTTTAGCTTCTTTCTAAATAAAAACCTAAAACAATCTAGAGATACGAATCTTATAAGGAATATCACTCAACCATGGATCATTCCAAAAATGTGTAGACTGACCACTCAATCTAGGAATATCACTTGAAGGCACTAACATAAATAATCAGTAGGCTCTGTTTGGCCTCTTTCTAATAAAGATATCTCATAAACCCACCGTCTTCCTGCTAGGATGATCCCACTGAGACTCTTTTGCATATTTGGATCTAATTATATCTTTCGACAAAGCCTCGCCTCCCATGATCAACCTCCAACGCCACTTCCACATAAGGGCAAGATTAACTAATCTTAGATCTATAATACCTAACCCTCCTTTACTCTTTGGCTTACAAACATCTATTCATCAGACCAAAAGAATTTTTCTCGCCCTTTTAGACCCTCCCCATAAAAAGAGACATCAATTCTTTCACAATTTGTCTCAAAACACAATTTGGCATTTTCAGAAAGAAAAGAAAACAAAATCGGGATATAGTTATGGTCCGAGTTTAAAAGAATTATCCTCCCATCCAAACTGACAAACCTATTACTCCTTGAGCTCAAACAAGTTACTATTGAATCCAATAAAGGTTTCCAAGTAGACACTTTTGATAATTATCCCTAACCGGAAGACCGAGATACTTGAACGGAATCGAGCCAATACTACAATGGAGAAAATTTGTGGCTAGACCGAGGAAAAACGCATCAATACTAACTCCCATGATACAACTCTTAGCAAAATTAACTCGAAAACCTGAGGAAAGCTCGAAACACCTACCTTAAGATAGTCTTAATGGTCCAAAGATTCTTCACTGAAATCAAAGTTTAATAGTAAGTTAAACTTCAAGTCTTACCATAAAAATGCAATTATCTTAAAACTTTTGAAAATCATTGAAAATTTACTCAATTAAAAAGATAAATTTTTTCTTCTTAAAGATCCCTGCAATGATAATCATCATTTAAAAAATGGTGAATAGTGTTTTACTCCTATGTAATATATACAATTTTCGGTTTTCCACCTTGTAAAATTCATTTTAGATTTCGTCTTTATTATTTGAAGATTTATGGTTTCGGACCTTAATGAATTCTGACCGTATAAAATCGATAATATGACAGGGAGGTAAACCAAAATTTGCTCAAATTAACATATAAGGTAAACAGGAATCTGCTCAAATTACAAAGAGATAAACCGAAATTTGCCATAAAAGTTCAAAACCTAAAAATCTTTAAATTAAAGGACAAAAACTAAAGAAAAAAATTATTGGATGAAAAACCAAAAATAATTTATATCACAGAACGTAAAACACTATTAACTTTTTTTAAGGAAAAAAAACAAGTAAAGAGTAAAAGAAGGACAAGAGAAGAACACAAGAGAATTTATAACGGGTCCCATAAATATTATCACCAAATCTAACTGCAACCGTAGTAATAAATTAAAATCAAATGATAATGAGACAAGTGTCCAATAATTGTAGACAATTGTACCATACCTCATTTAATACAGCCTACAACTACCACCAATACCGACAGAGCTATATGCACTACGCCTACGCCAACGCCATCACTCTGCTCATCTTCCCATCTTCTCTAAATTCCAATTCCCACCTCAACTTTTTTTTCTATATAAACCCCCACACTCTTACACTTCATACTCACCAATCAAACAAACCAAGAAAAACAAAGACACATTTCTCTTTACAAAGAAAAACAATGGCAAGCATGAAGGTAGCATGTGTTATTTTGATGATGTGCATGATTGTTGCACCTATGGCTGATGCTGCAATCTCATGTGGACAAGTAACTGGTGATCTTGCTGCATGCATTCCATATCTTAGAGGTGGTTCTGCAGCTCCAACTACAGCATGCTGTAATGGAGTCAGGGCACTTAACAACGCCGCCAAAACCACGCCTGACCGTCAGGCTGCTTGCAACTGCTTGAAACAAGCAGCTGGTGCAATTTCTGGTTTGAACAATGGCGCAGCTGCTGCTCTCCCCGGCAAATGTGGTGTTAGCATTCCATACAAGATCAGTACCTCCACCAACTGTGCTACGTATGTGTTATAACTTTCACTATTTTTTTATGTCATATATTTAAGAAACGCTGTATAAAGAGGTCTAGGTTGCAAATCTTGACTTTTAAAATAAATATACTATTAAAGTTTAGAAAAATTTAAGCAACTCTATTTAAGCATCAGCAGGGCCGTTTCTGAGATTTTGGTGGCTTAGGGCGAACCTACAATTTGGGTCTTATCTAATAAATATATATAAACATCAAACTTAATAAAAAAACTAAGAAAACTCTTAAAAAAAATTGAGGCTCAAATTTCTTACATATTTTTTGGGGTCTAGGGCGGTCGTCCTGTTGTCCGGCCTCAGATACGGCCGGCCCTGAGCATCACAATAATACATACAAAAAATATTAACATAATAGACTAATTGGCCAAATTTTAGAAGTAAGAAAAAGTTAGTTATTTTGATAACATGTGAAATTCTTAAGAGCTAGTTCATTCTTTATTTAGTAAAATTATAATATTTTTAGAGGATGTTTTTATATTTTTTTAAATAAACATTTTTGTGAATTTTTTGGAATTTACTTTATAATTTTTTTTTTTGTTTTGGAATTTTTGTAGAATTAATTAGTCGCTACTGATCTACTACTTCTTTATTGGTTATTTATTTTTGGTGTATTATTGGTTAATATTCAAGTCGGTCGTAAAGTGGAAATTAATTATTGACTAGATTTTTTTTCCTTTGGTTATATTTACAGCATCAGGGCTTGAAGATAATGTTGCAGCTCCAAAGTTATATGGAAACTTCTCACTAGTATATGAGAGTGCCATTTAATGCTTTTAAGAATAATAATGAGACTGATGGAGGCTCATCTTATGTGTGGCCCTATCCTTCTTATACCAGACTGTATTGGATTGTCTTACTCTGCATGTGTTGTTTTATGAGTTACTTAGTGAAATATTTTGGGTTTTTACCTGGTTATGTCATTACTCTTATTTTAATTTGAGTTTCTTAATTTATGAGTATTCACGTTATTAATTAGATGAAAAAGAATGAAAGTGTTTTATTCTAGAGAAGTAATTGTTCAAGATCTATCTACTAATACATCAAAGGAAAATGAAATTGGAGACAGCATAAAAAACTTAATTGAAAATGTTACAAAGACCATCTTTAGCTTTAGTCATTGCTTCCTTAATAATTTGGAGCCAAGACAAAGGAAATAAAAATCGGGATGACTTAAAAAACTCAAACAAAAAGATTGACAAATAAAATCATGGCTTAAATGGAGTTTTTCCTTTTTATATTTCAAAACATTGCGATTTTGGCCCCTCTAATAAAAAAAATAAAATTTTTGTCCTTTATATATATAGAAATATGTTCTTACTCATCTCTGGCTCATTGTTATTTTTTCGGCCCCTCAAATCATTGTTATTTTTTTGTTAAGGTGTTAAACTCGCGACTTTTTAAAAGTTAAGAGATCACCAATGCATTTAAACTTAAAATCATCTCTGGCTTTAGAGATCTTGAGTAGATGAGTGTTTCATATCTCCATTGTTAGATGAATAATGTTCCACAAATTTATCATGCCTCCTAAATATATTAGACATGTCTTTTCTCTCACTCTTTCCTTCGTCTTTCTCATCTCCCTCTTAAACGTGCTAAAACCTTTCTTCATTCTCCTCAAACACTTCTTAATGTGTACTAACAGAAATCATGAGGATCTATATGAAGTTACATAAATTAATGTGTTACCAAATTTTTACAATAAGCTTCATTTTTCTTGTGTTTCCCAATTCTTTCAACACAAATTTAATTAATTGGACAATAATTCTCATTGAAAGGTAAATTTTATTTGAGGTGAAATTCATCGATGTTAACTGAACTGAAAATCAATAATCTAAAACAACATAACCCCAAATGTTCAATTGTTGATTTCCATGAACCACTTAAAGATGGCAATAAATATTTAATGTAGTTTTTGGGTTGATTTATCTTCTTTGTGTTTACAATGGTTCCCCTTTTTAGGGAAAAAAAGGGAGAAAAAATGGAATAGTCTTTTAGATCTGGGGATGGGATGAAGATCCTATTTCCATGTGAAGTTGTTTTCCCCTACCTTCATGTCACCAAAATTATAACAAATTGAATCAATGACTAATGTGTAATCAAGATGATTAAAATTATATTTACAGGTTGAACAGATAATATTAAATCAAAATTGTTAAATAAATCAATTTGTTAAACATCAATCACATCAACATAATTACTAATCAAGCACATATAAAATCATCACAATTCAATTTAATTTTGCAAGAAAAATAAAAGAGAGAGTTGCGAGAGAGATGACATTGTGATTTTAGTGGTTCGGTCCAATCCTCCTCGCTATGGATTTAATCCACACTCGATGAATAAATCCATCAGAATTATTGTCTTCCACTATAAATGATGCACAAAGTGCTTATGAGTTTATAGAGGCAATTACCTACCAAAAGTCTAGGTTATAAATCTTGAACTAAACTCCCTAACAAAATCCCAATCCTTGAGACTTGAACACAAATCCTTCAATATTCAACGATCTTGCAGTTTCTTTGGCTATTTATCTCAAGATACCTAACACCCTCAAACCCCGATACAATATTTAATAATAAATTCAACTGATAATCACAAAGGTTCGAGATATTACTTAATCATTAAAATCAATTAACCAAACATTTAAACACATCAAACATGCAAATAATTAATAAAACCATTAAAAATAATAATATCTTAAAAATCGGGTCGTTACACCTTCAACTTTAAGATTTTCCATCAAATTTCTTGGGATTTCTTAGAATCCTTCTTCATTTCCAAAGATTCACTATTAAAAACTTCTTCATTTTCAAATACCATTGGAGGACAAAAGAATTCTTCTTCATTTTACCTTTAAACCATTAATCCACTATTAAAATCAATGAATGAAACAATTCATACAATATCCTATTGTGTCCCTCTAACAAAGATTCAAAGCTCAAATGTGTTGCTTAGAAAGTATTTTCAAAGCGAGTATTTGAGAGTGTAGACAGAAGATGAAAATGTTTTCAATGTTTAAAAAAAAATGTGGGAAGATGTATTATTTGTTGGAGAGTTTTAGAAAAAATGAAAGTTGAGAAATGGTGAAGAACATTACGGGAATCGGTTCACTCATTTAGTGAATAGATTCACATGTTGAAAAACAAAATTTAGGTTCATATAAAGAATAATCTTATTGAGGTGAATAATGAATCGTTCATCATATGATATGGTGAAAAATGAATCGATTCATCTAATTGCGAATCAATTTGAAGCTTTGTATTTCAAAAATCTAATTTTCTATACATCGGATCGATTCATAATATTTTTTTTTATTAAGGTATGCTAATGTGATCCAAGTAATGATTTGGGACTAAAATAAGATTAGGACTAAAATCAATTTTTTGGGAACAATGGATAATAGAATTTGTTGATTCTCACGAACATAAATATCAAATGAGTTCGTTTAAACAAGGAGTTGAGGAAAAAGGTGAACACTCAAGTACTTTAAAGATTGATTAGATATGTATCTATCATCTAGTTTTTCAATGCCATATACTTCATTCGATCCTATTTATTAAAAACATTTGACTTTTTTGATTCATTGAATAAATGATGTATTTTATAGTATTGATTCATTTGACTTTTTCAATGCCAATATACGAGTACCAAACCAACCATGGGGGTACTAACAACTAACAAAATTATAATTTACAGATAGGAGTTAAATGGCCATAATTACACCAACTACCAGCCAATCATGATAGTGCACTCTACTCAATACTCATGGTCCATCCTTCTATGAATATACCAATTCATATCTTATCTTATATTCTCGTCTTTATTTTTTTTAGTTTGTTATTTGAGAATGTCAAAAATCTCATTTTTCTTATCTTATCTTTTATATAAACCCACAAACTCACTTTAAGCTCAGCAAACAAATTAACAAAGAAAAATATTCCAAACAAAGACATATTTTAATTTATGCTTTGATTTTTCCTTTATAGAAAACAATAGGCAGGGATGAAGATTGCATGTCTCGTTTTGGTGTTGTGCATTGTTGTTGCACCTATAGCAGAAGCTGATAGATTTGCCTTCATTATTTATACTCTTGATCCATGCTATCCTTTTCTTCTAGGTTCAATTTCAGTTGCTACGCCACATTGTTGTAAAGCAGTGAAGGAAGTTGATGATGACGCCGTCGACTATGATGATCGTCTAGAAACTTGTGACTGCTTGAGAGATATGGCTCTTTCTTTTAAGAAGGATTTGAATGTTAAAAATGGTGCTGCACTCTTTGCCTTATGTGGTATTCAAACACCCTACCAGATTACTCGCGATATCAACTGTACCAAGTATGTATACTTTCACTAATAATTAGTATTTTGAAGTGTTCCCGTGAGCTTAGCTAATTTTGTAAGGGATAATGTATAATTTATGCAGGGGTTGGAGTTTGAACCCCCAACACCTGACTTATTCACCTTTAAGATGAATTTCTCTAGCCGATAGACTACTTGGCAAAAAAAATTAGCATTTTGAAGTAGTAACACTTTTGGACCATAACATTGACCTATTAGTTGTTAGTCTTCATCATCATAAAATATAATCTATTTTGTCAAAAAATATATATTATCTATCCTCGTGAGCTTAACTCAGTTGCTATGGACAATCTATAATATATGCAATGTACAATGTTATAATCTATAGGCAAGTTATTTTAAAAATTCATGTTAAGTATAAAAGAAAGTTTAATCTCATTGATTTATTAATTGTTAGTCTATTTAAACTGAAATCACATTTCTTATTTAAAGATGTTCATATGAAATTGCATCAATACAAAAACATATTTCATCCTCGTGCGTTATGAGATTTTGAAACAAGGGATTTGGAAAACGGGAGAGATTTGTTGAATTTCTATCCGGTTGTGCTGCATATTATATTTTGTTTATTTTGGGTATGATGTTGAAGATAAAGATTGTTGATGATTATTTTTGGTGATTTCATTTTGATTGTTGTTGTTGATTTTTTTTCTGAGTAGGATTATTAAACGCGATGAAGATGATTATGATGAAGATGAGTAAGAAGATGAAGAAAAGAGGGAAAAATTAGATATCGATGGTTCATGGTAAGATATAATAGAGCTCACGATCCAACTATCTTCTTTTAAAAAAAAAGATCAAAGTGCTTAAGCTAAAAAATTAATAAAGTATATGGTGGACCACTTTTAATTTTAGCTTATTAAAGGTTTAAGTGTTAACGGAGAGGACCATAACATATAAAGGCAAGAAACTTAGGAGACCACTTTGAAACGTTATTTTAGTTAAGAGATCACTTTAAAATAAACAATTAAGTTAAGGGATCAATGAATCAATTAAGCCTAGAAAATTATAACTAATGAAATTTTTTTGAAGGCATGAATCATTATTATGTGCTCATAAAACATATTGCTAATTTGACAGAAAATATATTGGTTGAAGAAATCACTAGTTGCTATCAAGATCCCTATCAAATCCTTAAGAATGAATTTAGATAAAAATACCAATATTGCGATTAATCGGATATCATTTGATATATCAATGAGTTGCATTAAAATTAACGTCTTATGACTTTTATCAAATCTGTTATTTCTTGATATATTTTACTATTTTGATAAAATTTGGATTTGTTTTTTGGACAAATTCAGATTTTCTTTCATCTTTTTTTAAGGATAATTTAGATATATTATTTTTGTCCCTGAATATATAACTCCTTGACTAAATGATGGGAAATTAGAAAGTTGTTGGTAGTACTAAATTTGTTGATAGTTAATATCGTATCTACAAAGTTATGTTTTAATAGATATAATTAGTTTATGTTTCCCTCATTGTCTTTATTTTTGAGAGAAACTCTTCTATGGGCACAACCTTAAATGAAAAACATTTGAGCACTCACATCAAATAAAAAAAAATTAAATGAGAATAAAACTAGATTATGTTGATTGATGTGATTATATTATTTTTGTTTTAATTTTTCCATTTGATGTGAGTGCGCTCAAAAGTTTATCATCTGGGGTTGTGACCATGAAAGAATTTCCCTACCCGTGATTGTGTAAAGATACGCAAAATAAATAAGAATATACTAATAAATACTTCTTTCGTCCCTTAATAAGTGAGCCTCTTGTAAAAAATATTGTTTTAAAATAATTGACTCATTTCACTTTTCAATGCAATATTAATTACTTTTTTTCAATTATAACTTTCATTAATATTACTTTCATCACTTCTAATTCAATATATTTTACTTTGCATTTACGATAATAATAAATGCACTAATACTTGACAAGGGCAATTAAAATCATTTCTCTCTCTCCTTCACTGATACATTTTTCGTAATAAGTGTGAAATGAGAAAAAAAAGTCACTTAAATTAAGACGGAGGGAGTAACTAATTGTTGTGTAAAAAAAAAAAAAAACTAATTGTTGTAGTTGAAAATTCAAAGACAATCTTATAATAATGTATAAATATCTCGACTGCGAACCAATGTCGTAGAAACATTAGTTAACATTTTCCTTATTTAAGATTGAGTCACTATTTGGTAAAGAAAAAAAAAAGATTAAGTCTTTACTAACTACACTTTTATTGCCCCTAAAAAAACTCTACCTTTATAGTTTTCTTCTTACGCTGGATTTATTTTCAAAATTGAATATTAGTAATGAATTTTTACAACGGTAAATAGGAAATTTATTAATGACTTTTCTTATTGGTTATATTCACAGAATAAGGGTGTGGAAGTTGTGGCGGATGTTGGATCACTGAATATTGTCACCACTATATAGAGTGCTTTATTGCTGCTATTGATAATAAGAATGAAAGTGATGGAGGATCATCTTATATATGACCTCATCTTCTTATTTAAATTCGAGTTTCTGAATATTTATCATACTATCACATGTTATTTAAACTTGAGTTTCTGAATTTTTATTTTTATTTATTTTATAAAAAACTCGAGTTTCTGAATATTTATCATGATATGAACTAAAAATAATGAACCTGTTTAATTATTTTCCCATAAATGAAGAAAAAACTGAAAATAAAAAAGTCTAACTGTACTCGCTCTTTTTTATTTTTTTTTGTTTTTGTTTTGGAACATCCATATTCGAATGAAGGTTTAAGGAGTGCCCTAACTGTGTCAAGCATGTACTAGAAATCCATCTAATTTGCTTTTTCAAATTTTGCAAATGTTATGTCATCGATATATTATTTTATTTTGAAATTAATGAGTATTTTAAAATAGGGAATGATAGTTCTTGTTCCAAAACAATGTGTTGTAATGTTTTTATATTATTAAATGTCATATTTTTTATTTAATTATTTCTAATATCACTGTGACTTACATAAAATGCGTTTTGACACACAACCTGTGTAGAGCACACTCCTTGAGAGGAAAAAGATACATATATACGCACTTGCGTTTTCAACAGCGAGATACATAATTGAAGAGAAGTTTCATCCCTGTTTTCTAGTAGTGAGTGAAACTTTTTGTGATTTTTTTTTTGTTACAATGCTTTTTGGAAATGAGCAATCCACATATTTAGCTACTGTTGAAAGAAAAAAAAATCATAGAAAAAAGTTAAAATGCAAGAAGAGGAAAGTGTTAGATGTTGTAAATATTACTTATATTTCAAAAGTTCAAATATAAATATTACTTAGAATAACTGAAAAAATATTTTTAGTTGATCATAATTATTACTTGTGAAGTTTTTATTAGAAATTACTCAAGTTATTTCTTTTGACTGTTTCTATGTTAACAAACCATTCCTTTAATCTCTCTATGAGTCATCAAAGCATATAAACTGGTTTTCACCTTCTGTATAATAGGTTGGCATAATTTTAGCAACTATTTTGACTTCCTCTCCAAACGTGTTTATTAAGTTGGCTTAATAGTATCCCTTTTTTATGCTAAGAATTGGTTTTCCAAGTAGCAGTGCTGAGTACGTGTATATTCCACATGTTTATTGTGCTCAACGGTTAATTTGGAAAATAGCCTATATAATAATTGTTTTGAGGAGCACATTGACAGTACAGGAAAAAACCTGATAACACAACTCACGTACAAAACAAAATATATCACTTTCTCACTTCCTTATTCTTTATGGGTTACACTACCTGTCACATAAAATCTCTTGTCAGTTCTGAATACTCAGTTTGCCGGGAAGAGTCTGTTAAATCTTGGAAGGGTTGGCGTTTTACACGCGGAAAATCCTTGAGGACAGTGCGTTCAACATGTCTCAGATCTATCTCATTGTTTTCGTTTTGCAGGTCTTCGTAGCATTTTATACAACAATCTCAAGGATTTTCAAATGATTACTGAAGACAACTCCAACAGCGGCTCTCCAGTTCCGCCTCCCAAAAACGATGCTCCAAAAGATCAGCAACAAACTCTTGTTGTGCCGACCATCAACTATGCCAAACCATTTCCCGATGTTTCAAAGATCGAAGTCTTTGCTGGTCAAAACTTTCGAAGGTGGCAGGAGCGCGTCAGCTCAACACTTGACTTACACGGTGTCGCCTTAACCCTCACCAACTCTAAGCCATCGTCTTCATCAACACAAAAAGAAGTCGACACATGGGAACATGCAAATAGGGTATGTCGTCACACTATTATGACTACCTTATCTAACGAGTTATTCGATGTCTACTGTTCGTACAAGGAAGCGAAGGAAATATGGGCCATGGTTCTGAAATACACTGCTGAAACTGCTGGAAAGAAAAACTTCGTCATAGGCAACTACTACCGTTGGACGATGTTAGAAGAGAAAGATATTAAGGATCAAATCAATGAATATCACAAACTGATTGAAGAATTAAATGCTTAAAATATTCCTCTCCCAGACAAGTTTGTTGCTGGAATTCTCATTTAAAAATTTCCTGAATCATGGAACAATTACAAGAATCAGCTGAATCTCAAGCAGAAGCAGTTGCCGTTGGCAGATCTTATCACTTACGTCATCATAGAGGATACCAACCGAAAGGATAGCAGGGCTGCCAAGGCAAGGGCTTTAGCTTCCCAAGCAAATCTGATCCAGAACAACACTAATCAGAAAAAGAGGTATGACAACAAACCTAATCATAAACCTGGTCACAATAAAAATAATCACGTTTCCCGTGTTACTAATCCCACTTTCAAAAATAATGTGGAGGACACTGTTATGTATGTGGTAAGAAAGGTCACTATGCACCTCAGTGCAGATACCGAAAGAAGAATGAGAATCCTCCTGAAGCTAATTTGGCTGAAAGAGATGATGACATTATTGCTGCGGTCATTGCTGAAGCAAACATTGTGACTGATGTGAACAAATGGGTGGTAGACTCTGGAGCTACCCGACACATATGTGCTACTAAAGATGCATTCACCTCCTACACTACTGTGGGGGATGGAGAAGAACATGTTTACCTTGGTGACTCTCTGTTGGAACACTTGTTAAATCTAGTGAGAAAATTGGATAGAAAAATACAATGAAAGAACTAATGTGTGTGACTTAAAAATGTCCCACATTGGTGAGTCATACCAACTAGCAAGTGTTTATATAAGGGTAGAGTGACCTCCAAGGGTGTGCCCTTGGGGTACCCATTTTTGCAAACGGGTGAGCAATTAGAAAAACATATATATCACACATGCGACGCCGCCGCCGGGCCTAGGCTTGGGTCAAAATGATGTATATATTTTTTATCACTTGAAAATGTTAAATTAATTAATTAATTTAGTCATTATCTGAAAGCGCTACGCGTAAAATTGTTACAAACTCCCTATAAAAGGAGAGCTCCCCCCACTCATTCTTTACATTTGTCCCTTTCGGTTTCGAATAGAGAGGTTGCGTACCGTATTGACTGGTTTTAATCGAACGATTAAACCATATTTTGAGGTGTATATTTCGAACGATTATATACTGTGCAGTGTGTAATCGTAACAGTGATCTGGGCTGTTTTATCCTGGAGACGGCGTGGTTGTTAGTCTACCTTGCACAAATTTGGGTAGTTCCCCGAAACGTCTTAAAGAAAGCGACCTGGTCGTGACTCAACCCGGTAATTCCTTTGGTAGTAATTTCTGATTTTTAAAACACGAAAACAACACTCTCGAACTGCTGCTGTTTCAGGAAAAGGCAAAGTTATGTTGAAGCTCACATCAGGAAAGACCTTGGCTTTAAGTGATGTCTTACATGTGCCTAATATAAGGACCAATCTAATTTCAGTGGCTCTTTTGAGCAAGGGTGGGATTAAAGTGTCATTTGAGTCTGACAAGATCGTAATGACAAAAGATAATGTATTTGTGGGGAAAGGTTAATGTGACAAGGGTCTCTTTGTACTAAACATTGCTGAAGTTATGCATAATTAGCTAGGTTCCTTCTTTAGAAGGGTTAGGTTTTCTCTTGCTTATTAGTATGGCACCTAGAATAAACATTGCTGAAAAGCTTTGGTTCAGTCATGTCATTTCATTTTGTTAAATTGAATTTTGTTGTTTCATGTGTTACTCTTGTGAATTCATGTGTTACTCTTATGTGTTCTGCATGGTTTGTTTTGAGTGTTTTTAAAATTACTTTTCGATTTGAAAACCTATCAGATGTGATGCAGTTCTGTTTTTTTTTTTTTATTGTTTCAAATTCCATTAGCTTTCCTGTATATGGTATCTGTGTCTATCACTCTATCTATACAATATACATTGAGGTCTTGAGATATAATAATGAAATATGAAACAATGTCCTATATTATAGGTTCTGTATGTAATTGTTTATCAACCATTCAATTCCTTTTTATTAATTGGATCTATTATTGTTAAGGTTGCTTACTAATATTATAGTACTAAGATGAGGTGATCATTCTTATACTGTGTTAGTATCCTGTATGTTTCAACCTAAGAGACTAGAAATTCTTTATTAAATAGGAGAAATTATATTGTGTTATACACGTAGACTAATTAAGTTATAAAAGTAGTATTACTTGAGTTTAACCTTAATCATCATGTGTACTAGAAGTAGTGATACATATGTTAAAATGCAGATTTGTTAGATAAGAAATTTTTATGACAGCACTTGCCTAAAGGTCTTGAGATATGATATATGAGTGTTTATTTTTGTACTCTTTGGCTTTTTAATGATTGCATTTGATTTCATTAATTTATGACTATTATCATGTGCCAAGTTTTATAATTAGAATTCTATATTTTGAATATGCATGTTATGTAGATATCTGTGAAACCTGTTATACATGGTTAAAAATATATTGATGATAATGACTAGTGTTTGAGATTATATGTATATTGGATGAAACTACTTGTTTGCAATTACCTTCTCTTAGTCTGATGCGTGCAACTATATTTAGCATGTGTTTCTTATAATCATTTAGACAAAAGTCTTTGTAACTTAATTTTGCCCGAGTAGGCAAGATCATGATATACTTCCCATTGAGCTTGCAGTACAACTGACAATTTATGGTTCCTATTCATATCATCATTTCAAAACTAAAAGATGGCATACTGTCATGAATTCAACTTTGTTAACAGAAAGAAAGAAAAAAATAAAATTAAATGAACTTTAACGTGTTGGTTTGGAAGCCCTTAGGCTAATCCATTATGTCTCAATTAATGGAAAACCAGTTCCAAACATGCATTTGATCACAATGTTTGTTTTTGCACCGAAGCAAAGAAAGCATAGCTTAAGCATGACTTAGAATCATGTTAATTTGAGTTGAACGCAATGAGTAAAAATTTTACTCACTGCAGTGGTGTTGTCGCTTAGTAAAATATCTAAGCAGACCTGTATAAATATATAATGTATATTGAGTTCATGAGACTTATGTAAACAATGAGATTAATTGATCAAGAGACGTCTTAATTAGAGGTGGGAATGAGTCGGGCCGAGCCGGACTTTGCTTAAATAGGCTAGGCCTAGTTGAAAAAACTAAGGCCTAAGCCTTGGCCTTACCTGTCAAAGGCTTTATTTTAAGTCTGACCTGACCTTTTTAAAAGCATGGCCTGATCTATTAGCCTGTCTAAAAGCCTAGTTTATGTTACAAATTTCAAACAGAGTTTGTTCATCAAATTTTTTTCCTTTCAATTTGTGCAACATACTTAATGTAGAGATAAACATTAATTAGATGCAGATTAAACTAATGAAACACAATTGTATAATTTATAAATGGATAGAAACTCAAGAATAATCATGTCTGATAACAACAAAGATTTCAAACTTAATCTAATAATCATACTTGACCTTAGACATATCAGTAGCAAGCCTTAACAGTTCACACAAATATATATAAATATATCAGTAGCAAGCCATACAAAAAAAAACTAAAATAATAATAATTGTGGTATGAGAATTTGAAGGATTAGTAATTCTTTCTGATATATATAAATAATAAATATGGAAAAATGTAATATACTCGTATACGAGCCGGCCTGATAGGCTTGATAGGCTTTTTTATAAGCCTAAGCCTGACCTAATTAAATTAATAGCCTTTTTAAAAATCTCGAGCTTGACTCATTTATTAAACGAGCTCAGCCGAGCCAGACTTTTAGTAGGCCAAGCCATAGGTCCCTGACGAGCGGCCTCGCCTATTCCCACCCCTAGTCTTAATCAATATTTGTGAATTTAGTAGATCCGATAAAGCCCCTAGGGAGGAAAATAATATGTGACACATTGAGGGGAATCAGACTTGAGCTATTCGAAATTAATAAGTGATAGGAACCCAACCTTTATGATTGGAGATCCCTGGAATAAGATTCATATGGGTAATAACAAGTCACTTATTAGTTCTGCTAGCACCAAAAATTAGTTAATTAATTTTTGTTTTTTTGACTCTTTCCTATGGTGTGTGTGAGAAGTGCTAGACACTGCATTAAAGAGAGGATAAATATACGTAGCTTTTAATGAATTTCATATCCCTTATGGGCCGTGTATGATTTGCAGCATACACTTAATGAAATCACCTATGTGAGTGTCAAGTGAGGCCGCTTGTATGAGATATTGGCGAAATCTCTAGAGCACTCATGAAAAATCCAAGCACGCGCACAGCCTATTTGCGCACCACAGCGCCAACGACAAGAATTGTGGTGGTGTGATGCGGGTGATAGACCTCTAACATACACAAGTGTCTTTGGTTCATATAGCTAGCTACAACAAATTCATTGTGTGTTAAGTTTACCACTCTAGGACTGGTTCATATAGCTTGCTACACCAGTTTGATGCATCACATCCACGTGTTAACCCAGAAAGTCTTTAAATAATTTTCATTTAAACTTTTGAAATATGTGGGGGATTGTTGTAAATATTGCTTATATTTCAAAAGATCAAATATAAATATTACTTAGAATAAGTGAAAAAATATTTTTAGTTGATCATAATTATTAATTGTGAAATTTTTATTAGAAATTACTCAGGTTATTTCTTTTGACTGTTTCTATGCTAACAAACTATTCCTTTAATCTCTCTATGAGTCATCAAAGCGTAGAAATTTGTTTTCACCTTCTGGATAATAGGTTGGCATAATTTTAGCAACTATTTTGATTTCCTCTCAAAACGTGTTTATTAAGTTGGCTTAATAGTATCCCTTTTTTATGCTAAGAATTGGTTTTCCAAGTAGGAGTACTGAGTACGTGTATATTCCACATGTTTATTGTGTTCAACGGTTAATTTGGAAAATAGCCTATATAATAATATTTTTGAGGAGCACATTGACGATACAGGAAAAAACCTGATAACACAACTCACATACAAAACAAAATATATCACTTTCTCACTTCCTTTTTCTTTCTGGGTTACACTACTTGTCACATAAAATCTCTTGTCAGTTCTAAATCAGGGAAGGGTCTGTTAAATCTTGGAAGGGTTCCCGTTTTACACGCGGAAAATCCTTGAGAACAGTGTGTTCAGGACGTCTCATATCTATCTCATTGTTGTTTTTGTTTTGCAGGTCTACCATTACAAGAAAATCCATGATATGCTACCATAACTATGCTAGGAAATGCAATGGTAGTAAATATAAAAATAATTTGCTACCTTTCAACAGATATTAGCTTTATTTTTAATTTTTATTACTATCAAAAATCTTTTTTTTTAAGGGGTAAAAAAAATTTTGGTTTAGAAAAGAAAAACAAACCCATTATCTTAGAAACGCACATTGCGAATTCCAAGTTCGAACCTTTTCACCTTTAATCAAACTAGTAGTCAAATTTGTTTGAATTAGTATGAATTTCTTTGAATTGCAGTGAAAGTGAATTTGTCTATGTGAAACATGTGAAACATTCGACGAATTGTCACTTTTGTTTCTAGTTTAATTCATTCCTTTACAACCTAGATTTTGTCTTGGTGTTATTCAATGTTGAAATTCCTATGCTGTATCAAATTTTAGAGAACTATTCATTTAGGGCATGTTTGGATAAACAGCTTATTTTGAGCTTATAGCACAAGCACTTATCATGTTTAGCACTTATGTGTAAAGTTACATAAGCTATTTTTATAGCGAATGATGAAATAAATTTAAATTGTCTTTGTATATACTATAAGCTATTTTCGTAATTTACCTCAAGAGAACTTATGAAAATAAGCTGTTTTCAAAATTTCTCCCAAACAGTCTCATAAAATTATGCCAGTATATAATAAGCTCTGATAAGCTAATCCAAACAGGTCATTAATTTCTTATGGAATAATTTGCAGAGGCTAAAACATCAACTGCAGAGGCTAAAACATCAAATTCTAGCTTCCTTATAATTAATTCTAGGGGAAAATTTGAGGCTTAAATGGATTTGATCTGATAGTAGTGATGTTTGTTTAGGAGCTTGAGCAAAATTCATTGCAGAATGCATGCTTGTGAACTTGATGTTCATGCTACTTCGGGCTGGAAAGTTGCTCAATCAGGGCAAAGATACACTATTTTCTTAGATTATATTCGTCACTATTTGTTTGGTTACCCAACTAACACAATATGGCAGCACCTTAGTATTCATGTTAAATGTTTGACAAAATAGCCTGTGAAATAGTTTAGACAAGTTGACTTCTAACTCCTCGCAGAATCCCATCTTTTGTTTTATAAATGTGTTCCAAACTAGATTTCGGGTTTGGGGTTAACCATGGCCAGAAAGCCTTAAATGTAGGTATCTGTATCTCAACCCTGCTAGATAACTACTCATTCTTACCACAATCACATTGAATCTGGTGAGTCATTAGACTCTCTAGGCTTTGAACTCTCCACTTCACAGCTTTGGGCTTCCATAACGTGCTAATTAACGGATCATAACTTCGTCTAAAGTTGGTAATACTTGAACTCTACTTATCATCATTATGTGATACATGTGTGTTGGTTCGTTTTATTTTTGAAGTTATTATACTTTTTGTTTTTGACTTTTCAATTACAATGCGAAGAAACCAACCTGGGCGTCAGAGTCATATGGGATCTTCCTCTGCAATTGATTGCTTTTCCGTTCATCAAAGTCTCAGCGTTCACGTCAGCTTCATGAGGTAGTTTGCATTTCTCTACATTTTGTGACAGTTACATTTTATAGTTTCTTAAGTTTGTTGAAAAGACTGTTCCTATTGCTGTAATCCAAGATAGCAACACTGTAAGTCCTTTACTTAATGCATTGTTTGCATTGGATACTAAATGTCTGTCATCATACTTAACATTGAGATATGATCATAAACTAGTCCTTTGCGTATCTTGATTGAGAATCTCTGATTGTTATTCTTTGCATTTTCAGCGCGAGTTTTATCTTGAAGGAGAAGCCATGGTCTTGGCAGATGGAGGTGTTGTCTGCATTGATGAGTTTGATAAGATGAGACCAGAAGATAGGTGTGTAAACCATTTGTTGTTACTCTTTGGTAATTTATCACTGTTTGTTTTTATTGAACTTATGAAAATAAGCTGAAAAAAGTTTATGAGAGTTGTCAATATTTTTACTTAGTGGAGATAATTGAAAGTTAATATTTTCCCTATCTTTTGGAAGGAAGTAATAGCAGCTGAAACAACAAAAATGATACATGAAAATCTGGACTGGCTTATTCTGATGCTATTGAATCTTGATGCTGATATTGAAGTCAGAAACCACATGTAAGTCACAGGCTCACAGCTCAAGACACTGCATTTTCATTAAATTTCAATTATTTTTTAGTTTCTCTAAACATCTGAATAGTTATTCTCAACAAATATTCTGTGTTTAACTGTTAATTGTTCGTCTACATCAGCATATTAAACACATTGCATTGCAAATCATTACCGTCAGCATATTTTCCCATCTGAATAGTTAATCTTCACCGAATATTATTTGCTGATTTACAGGCCTTAATAACAAGTGACTATTGGCTCTGAACCCATGCTTCGTAACTGTGGAATTTCAATAACCTCTGTTTTTTGTTCTTTTGAGGGATTGTGTTTAGCCTCTCTTGATGTTGAATTACTTGTATGAGACCTAATTTGTTATCAATACAATTTTGCATTTCTTGTGGTGTTCAACTAAAGTTTCTTATTAATTGATTGGTAGTGATTTAAATGATTTTTTTAATAGGTTAAAAGGTCCTAATTGCTAGGACCTTTTGAGAAAATTATGTTAATTTTTTGCTGCAAATTTGTTGCGAAATGGCTATGATAAGTCATGGTTATTTTTGCTCTGGAAAATTCATTTTGAATGCTTTTTTGCTTCGGATTCACTAGACTTTTGCTAGGATTTTATTTTTCTAGCTACGGATTTACTCAGAACTAATTCCCTAGGAAATTTGTCTCTCAATCCATGCTACTGCCGAATCAATATGTATTCCCTAGCATATCTCTAGCTAAACTCGTTTGCTAGTGATTAGCTACGATAAAGGGCGTAGCAAATCACATATTTTCATGTAGTGTTTGTAGCATTTTATATAACTGCCTACAATGTAGTAATCAAAGTTCGATACTCATATAAAGAGCTCACCACACCTAAGAGTGGAAATGAGAGAGATTCGAGTCCTAGTCCTACGGTGTTAGATGCTTACAATGTATCCGGTTCCTACGGTGATTATTATTAATACCTCACTAGATCACCAAACCCGTACAATGCAGGAGTCTTTTGTACTGTTTATAGTTATGTAAATTAGTAGATGTAAATAACTGGTCTTAAATAAGACATTATCGAAAATTATATGCATTATATATCAGAAAAATTGTCCGTTATAGTTTAAATAAATTTGGTGTTGATAGGGGTGTTCTATGGTAAGGGTAATCTATTAAATCTGATGATCCAAACCATCTCAACTCATATTTTACACGAACTTATTCAATATTGAGTCCAATCCGAGCCAACCCGTGAAAACCTGAAGTGATTTGGTTTTGAAACCATGAACCCAACCCATCTAAACAATTTGTTAAATTTGTTGTTTTTAATAATATAGTTTAAAAAATTAAGTAATTAATCTTCAAGTGTTTCAATTAAATTCAAACATTAAGATTTTATAGAGTTACATTTAGTCTAAGGCTTGAAATTTTAAACAGTAGTGTATATACTAATGCACCGCATGGGAAAACTTATTTTTAATTAAATTAAAATAAAACCCTTTTTACTTTGGCTCCGGTTGGTAAAAATAGAAGATAACTGATAAGTTAGCTGATAGTTTATAGCTGATGGCTGATGACTGATAGTTTATAACTGATGACTGATAGTGCACATGATAAGAAAAGTCTAGCTTTAGAATTTAACAATACCTGAGCTTTTTCTTCTGTTGACCATGTACTCTTTTCTTTGATGGTTCCTTCTTTGGTCTTTGGAACAAAGTCTCCATTTGTGATTACTGTCCACATGTCATTGTCTTGAGATCTG
>Ga0228711_1002344_pt1 | contig 29026 bp, 20 predicted proteins | sample MedpolnodulmetaG_2_FD_177996 | JGI IMG/M metagenome (GOLD analysis project Ga0228711, IMG submission 177996) | Root nodule microbial communities from Medicago polymorpha collected in Santa Monica, California, United States - brown nodules | ecosystem: Host-associated > Plants > Roots > Nodule... | reverse complement strand
TATTAGTTTATGATTTTATGTTGAAAAACAGTTATGTTGATTTTAATTACTATTATGAACCACGTTGAGGCCTTAGTGCCAAACTTTGATGGAACAATTGTTGAATAAATATTGTTATATTTTTCCGCTGCGATTTCAGTGAGTATTGTTGACAGGATTGATTTAAATAAATAGAAATTTTCCTATTTATTACTTGAATGAATAGAAGCGTAATACTCCGTTTTATGATGTTACTCTGATTTATCTATTAAATTGCGGTTTTTGGGAATCGGGGTGTTACAGGAAGTCTCGCATGAGTGCCTTTCTCAAATCTATTGACATCAAAACCTGGAAGGCAGTTCTAAAAGGTTGGGAACATCCTGTGACACTTGATGCTGATGGTAACAGGACAAATGTTTTGAAACAAGAAGAAGAATGGACTGCTGCTGAAGATGAACTGGCTCTTGGAAATTCCAAAGCATTGAATGCTCTGTTCAATGGTGTAGACAAGAACATGTTCAGATTGATCAAACAACTGCACATGAAGGTACTACCAAGGTAAAAAGTGCTAAAATCCAAATTTTTACTACTAAATTTGAGAATCTGAAAATGTTGGAAGATGAAAGCATTCAAGACTATCACTTGAATATTCTAGATATTGCAAATTCTTTTGAGTCTCTTGGAGAGAAAATTTCTGATGAAAAACTTGTTAGAAAAAATCTCAGATCTCTACCTAAGAGGTTTGATATGAAAGTTACTGCTATTGAGGAGGCTCAGGATATATCTAGTTTAAAGGTTGATGAATTAATAGGGTCCTTGCAAAATTTTGAAATAACTGTCAACAACAAGACTGATAAGAAGGGGAAGGGTATTGCCTTTACATCTAGTATGGATTTTGATGAGACACAAGAAGATGATGAAGATATGTCAGAGTCACTAGCACTTCTTGGGAGATAGTTCAAGAAGATTTTCAAACGGTTTGGAAGAAGGTCCAGACCAAATGGTCAGAACATCAGCCCCAACATTGATAATCAACCTAGTAAAGAGAAGATGGCAAGATCTGATGAAATGAACTCTCATTACAAAGGATTTCAATGTCATGAATGTGAAGGATATGGCCATATCAGAGCAGAATGTGCTACTTTTCTAAAGAAATAGAAGAAGAGTTTAGATGTCTCATGGTCAGATGGAGATGACTCTGATGAGGAGGTGAAAGCTGAATCTGCCAATCATGTCTCTGCCTTAACTGTGTAGAATCATGTCAGACACCAAGTCTTGTGAAGAAGAGATGAATTATGATGTCCTACTATGACCTGACTGCTAAAAATGCCGAATTAACCCAAAGGGTTGAAGAACAGGTAAAAGAGATTGCTCAACTGCATGATGAAATGTTTGATAATCTAGCTCATATCTCAGAACTCAATGATGAGTTATCAAATTTGAACTCTCAACTTGAGCATATGAGAGAACAGGTTGGAATGATGACTGCAGATTCAACAAGGAGCAAGCAAATGTTTAAACATTCGGAGGAACATCAGACCAAGAAGAAATCAAATTCTCGGGTGTGTGATCACTGTAAAGGGAAGGGTCATATCAGACCTTATTGCTTCAAGCTGCATGGTGAGTCAAAGCAATTTCAGCAGAAATCCTATAAGAAAAGATGGACCCTCAGAAGTATCAATACAGGATTAATTGCTCACACATCTCTAAGAGCATCATGTAAAGAAGACTGGTACTGTGATAGTGGTTGTCCAAGACATATGACTGGGGTAGATAAATATCTAGAAGATGTGAGACCTTATGCTACAAACTATGTTACTTTTGGTGATGGAGCTAAAGGAAAAATTGTAGGAATTGGTAACCTGATCAAACATGGTTTGCCAAGACTTGATGATGTGTTACTAGTTAAAGGATTAACTGCAAATTTAATTAGCATAAGTCAGTTGTGTGACCTAGGACTAGAAGTAAGCTTCACCAAGCCTGAATTTCAGATTTCAGATCAGAAAGGGGAAGTATTAATGAGAGGCACAAGGTCCAAGGACAGTTGCTATCTTTGGGTATCTCTAGATAAGGCATTTATCTCAACCTGTCTTTTGAGCAAAGAAGAAGAGATCAAGTTGTGGCATCAAAGGTTGTGACATCTACATCCGAAAGGGATAAAGAAAGCTTAATCTTCAAAAGCTATCAGAGATCTACCTGACCTAAAGATTGTTGAAGGCAACATATGTGGTGAATGTCAGATTGGCAAGCAAACACGGATGTCCCACCCAAGGTTGGAACATCAAGTAACCTCTAAAGTCCTTGAACTTCTGCACATAGATTTGATGGGACCTATGCAAGTTGAGAGCATTGGTGGAAAAAGGTATGTTCTTGTTACTATTGGTGACTACTTAAGATTCACTTGGGTGAACTTTATTAGAGAAAAATCAGATACTTTTGATGTGTTTAAAGATCTGTGCACTCAACTGCAAAGATAAAAGGACTGTGGCATTGTGAGAATTAGGAGTGATCATGGAACTGAATTTAAGAATGCTAAATTTGATAAGTATTGCTTAGGTGGGGGAATCAAACATGAATTCTCATCTCCTATAACACCTCAGCAAAATGGTGTTGTGGAAAGAAAGGACAAAACTCATCAAGAGCCTGCTAGAGTCATGCTTAATGCAAAACACTTACCTTATCACTTTTGGGCTGAAGCCATGAACACAACATGTCATATTCACAACATGTTTACCCTAAGAACTGGAACCACAACAACTCTCTATGAGTTATGGAAGGGAAGAAAACATACAGTCAAATACTTCCATGTGTTTGGTAGCAAGTGTTATATCTTGTCTGATAGAGACTATAAAAGGAAGATGGATCCTAAGAGTGATGAAGCAATTTTTCTTGGATACTCCACAAACAGTAGAGCCTACGGAGTTTTTAATTCCAAACCTGAAACTGTGATGGAATTTATTAACGTAGTGATAGATGATGTACCTAAAGAAAAAGTTTCTGATGTTGATTCTGATGTTGGAACATCTATTCAGGAAACAAATGCACCTATTCAGGTGAATGAATCTGAACCTGAAAAAGAAGAAACTGAGGAAACTAAGCAAGATCAGATGTCAACTACTAAAGGTCTTTCGATAAGAGTTCAGAAGAACCATCCTCAAGACCTAATCATTGGGAATCCTCATTAGAGAATCACAACCAGAAGATTTGTTGGACTCATTGTCAACTCCTATTTTGTGTCCAAGATTGAACCAAAGAATGTCAAAGAAGCCTTGACTGATGAGTTCTGGATTGAAACAATGCAAGAAGAACTGAATCAATTCAAAAGGAGTGAAGTGTGGGACATAGTTCCTAAACCTGAATGGATGAATGTGATAGGTACCAAGTGGATCTATAAGAACAAGTCTAATGAACATGGAACTGTGACTAGAAATAAGGCAAGACTAGTAGCTCAGGGCTACACTCAGGTAGAAGGCTTGGACTTTGATGAAACATTTTTCCCTGTTGCTAGGTTGGAATCTATAAGATTGTTGCTAGGTGTGTCTTGTATACTCAAATTCAAGCTGTTCCAGATGGATGTAAAAAGTGTTTTTCTGAATGGCTATTTGAATGAAGAAGTTTATGTTGAACAACCTAATGTATTTGTTGATCCTAGCTTTCCAAATCATGTCTACAGATTAAAGAAAGCTCTGTATGGATTAAAGCAGGCACCTAGGGCTTGGTATGAGAGACTCGCTCAGTTTTTTGTTCATCAAGGGTACATGAAAGGAGGTACAGACAAGATTCTTTTTGTAAAAGATGATAATGGAACACTGATGATTGCCCAGATATATGTTGATGACATTGTTTTTGGTGGAATGTCGAACAAGATGGTTCAACATTTCATTCAACAAATGCAGTCTGAGTTTGAGATGAACTCAGTTAGTTAGTTGACCTATTTTCTTGGCCTACAGGTCAAATAAATGGAGGCTACAATCTTCATCTCCCAGAGTAAATATGCCAAGAACATTGTGAAGAAATTTGGCTTGGATAATAGTGGTCACATGAGAACTCCTGCTGCTACTCACTTGAAGCTGACAAAGGATGAAAGTGGTATATCTGTTGATCAAAGCATGTACAGAAGCATGATTGGGAGTTTATCATATATTACTACAAGCATGCCAAATATCACTTTTGCTGTAGGCGTGTGTGCAAGGTATCAAGCTGATCCAACGATGAGTCATCTTACTCAAGTGAAGAGGATACTGAAGTACATCAATAGCACCAGTGATTATGGGATCTTATACTCATACAATGAAAACTCTAAGCTAATGGCCTACTGTGATATTAACTGGGCAGGAAATGCTGATGACAGAAAAAGTACCACTGGAGGATGTTTCTTTCTAGGAAATAATATAATTTCCTGGTTCAATAAGAAACAGAATTGTGTGTCCTTATCCACTGCTGAAGCTGAATACATAGCAGCTGGAAGTAGTTGTTCTCAACTTGTTTGGATGAAGCAGATGCTAAAGGAGTATAATGTTGAACAAGATGTTCTAACCTTATACTGTGACAACCTAAGTGCTATCAATATTTCCAAGAATTCTATTCAACATAGTAGAACAAAGCACATTGACATTCGAAATTATTTCATCAGAGATCTTGTTGAAGAAAAGGTTGTGACACTTGAGCATGTTGACATAGAGGAGCAACTGGCAGACATTTTCACCAAAGCCTTAGATGCTAAACAATTTGAAAAACCTAGAGGCAAGTTGGGAATTTTCCTGCATGAGGAGGCTTGACCATCTGTGTTGTGAGACATGTTATCTATCTACTCTAATTTGCACGTCTTTGAATTGTTAGGTATACATGATTTGAAGTACTCCTGATGTCCTCTACCTGTATATGTTGGCATATTTTGTGGCTAAAAAGGGGGAGAAAAATGTATATCTATACTCTTTTTATGCCTATTTGTCTGCATTTATTTTGCAGCTTTTTGGTTGTGTGTTGTTCTGCACCTATTTTTGTATACCTGTGTTTATCTATTGTTGCACTGACTTTGCAACTATTTCAAGTTATGTGTAGATGTTGTCATGTATGTTGCAACATCTTGATGTTCTTCATGATGACCTCAGAACTTCTCAGTATTTTTATTTTGTACATGTTCCTTGCTGATGTTCATTAGAATGTTGGCACTAATGCTGCAACATCTTGATGTTGCTCTGAGAATTTATTTTTCTCAGTGTTTTTTGTTGTACATGTTCTCTGCTGTTGCTACAAGAAAATGGAACATGTCTGAGTGACCTTGATAGGTCTGCTAGTTGGTTAATATTTCCTGAAAGATTTTATGCCCTGAACCTGAAGTTTTCATTTATCTATGCATTAGAAATGTATCTTTTATATGCATGTATTCAGGGGGAGTAATGGAATATTCCTGTAAGTAGTCACTCATGGGTTCTTATATTAAGGGGGAGTGATATTTCTATGTGTGATTGCGCTAGTTCAAGCTGGTTGACAAAATGTTAAGTCAGATGTTTAGACATCCATGTCTGTCACTTGTAAGTATGGAAATTTATTTTTCCTTGCTTCTATATGTGGTTTGTGAAAGTATTTTGTAGACATCCAAGTCTGTCACTTGTAAGTGTGGGAATTTATTTTTCCTTACTTCTATGGTTGGTCAGTACTCTGTAGGCATGGGAGATTCATTTTTTTCCTACCTTTATGTGTGGCAGGTACTCCTGTCTGAAGTTTGAAGGATGTTGGAACATCCAATGTGTATGGGAACTTATGTTTCCTATCTGTAGCATAGGAATTTTTTTCTTCCTCTGCTCTATGTGGTGAAGGATGTTGAAACATCCAAACTTGTGTGGGAATTTATTTTTCCACTTTGTAGCTTAGGAATTTACTTTTACTCTGCTCTTGTGAGACTATGATAATATCTTATCCGCTACTGCATGTCTCTAATGAGTGTAATACCTCTGCAGCTGAAGCTGTAAATGAAGATTATGTGAGGTATTCTTGTGTGCACACTTCTGCTATGTCTTTGGTAATACTGCCTGCTACTTCTTCTTCTTGAATATGTGTTCGTGATGACTTGAGGAAGTGTATCTGATGTATTCCTTTAGATTTTGTGTGTTGGCTGTTTTTTCAAAGGTATGTGTTCATGCTTCTTGAAGAAATGGATGTCTTCTGTATCCCTCTTTATTCTTTGCATTTGGCCTTAATTTGTTTTAGCCAAAAATTTGCCAAAGGGGGAGATTGTTGGGTATTTGTATTGGCTGCATTATTGCTTAAACAAATATCCTTGTTTGTGTTGTTGGAACCAATGTTCCAACATGAGTTTAGGCATTTCTGTAAGATGTTGGATTTGATGTTCCAACATCCTGACACAGTTCAGTGTGCCTGGGTTCATGCCTATTTGTACGCGAGCCCTTCATTGTTTAATGAAACAATATTTCCTTATCTTATTGACCAAGCAACGCGCATATCTTTACAGAATCAGCTGTGGAATATTTCTGAAAAAATATTTATATTTTAGGAAATATTTGTTATTGTTTTGGACGATCCTAAAGATGGTCCGACATTCTACGACTTTCCATATTTGTTTCTGATTTCTGTTTTGCAGATTAGCTGAACCGATCTGCTTTGTGCTGAAGCCCAGCAAGAATATTTAGCCCAAGCTGCTTCAGTATATAAGGGAGACTTCAAGACCTAATTGATCATTCAAGCTGTCATACTAAAAAGTTTAGATTTTTAGGGTTTTGAGACTACATGTGCTCTACTCTTGTATCATGTTGATGCAAGTTTAGAACCTTTATTGTGATACTCTTGTGTACTACACCGAAGTTGTGAAACAAGGTGTTAGTTGTTTGTTTTAAGGTAACTTCATCTTTGAGATTGTGTTTAGGTCTGATAGGTCACAAGGGCTGTGACTGACCATAAGATAGTGAGATGGGATCTCAAAACTAGGAGTTCCTAGGTTGAAGTCTAGACCAGAAGGTCCTAGGTCATAAAGTGTAAACCAGGAGATTGCTGAGAGCTTTTGAATAAGGACTACACTAGTGGATTTCTTTCCTAGCTTGGTAGCCCCTGGAGTAGGTGTGTTTGTCACCGAACTGGGTCAACAAACTCATTGTGTTCTTTACTTTCTTGTCATATATTTTCTTGTTTTTATTTCTGTTTATTTCGTGATGTTGGAACATTAAACGGAACATTGCAAATGTTAAAACATCTTACAGAACATATTAAAACAAGTGTGCTAAAATTTCAGAAGTTAATAATCAAATTATCTATGACTTCAACTCAGAAGAAGAATAAGCTAATGAAACCGATAATGAAAACCCTCATTACGTAAAAATAGAAGAGGTTGAAACTTCAGGAACTAAAAGACCCGCATACTTTGAAAAAAAAATCACAAAACAAAAGATTCAAAAAATACCTCATTATTATGATCCTTCACAAAATCCTTTTTAAGGACAAGGAATTCTAGATATAGATTGTAGTATAGATACTGCAAAAGATTTAAGAGATTGGTATAATACAAATAATGTATTAGTCCAATTAAATGAAGATCTTAGAAATTTGAGTGCTATTGATACCTTCAACTATCTGTAGTATAAAACTAGAGGAAATGCATTTAAATACATTTCAACTCTACCTTAAGAACTTATGGCGACCATACCCCTAACTGGATCCTTAGTAACAGACTGATTATATAGTCTATTAGATAAAGAATTCAAGGGATGGAAGGATACCATCAAATCAAAAATAGCATTTTCCGAACAAAACCTTTGGAAGATAACCAATCTAGAAATTTGCAATATGTGTTATGTAGATAACTTTATTTGGGAAATCCAAAACTATTATTATAACATAGATAATAATACCAGAAACTCTAGAAACTTGATAGAATTATTCTATGATAAGTTACCAGAAAAAGTATCAGAACAGATTAAGTTATACTTTGCCTCAACCCTCACAGAAGGAAAAGTGGATAATACCCTTTGAGGAAGAATAACTTGCCTAAAGATATGGCTTCAGGAGAAATGTAGCCAAAAAATAGCTAAAAGAGAAGCTCAAGTATCACTTTGTTGTATAAATTACAAGACAAAGTAGGAAACTATGGATGTAACCCTAATTCTAGAAAAGGGTCTAGAAAAACTCAGAAACATCATTATAAGAAAAAGAGGTTTAAGAAAATTCCTTTAGAAAATTCAAGAAGGGAGATAAAAAAATTTGTAGGAAAAAACCACCTCATCCTAAAAGAAAAACATGTCCACGGGGTAAAAATCATGTACATGTTGGCTATGTCATGAAGAAGGTCATTATCCAAATGAGTGCACTAAGAAGGATAATCCAAATAAAAATGTCCTACATGCTATATATGCTTTAGGATATGAACCTATAGAATCAAACATTAGTTCTAATGACGAATTTTATGAATATTGTACTAAGACAGATTCAGATGTCGAAGAAAATACTTGGTAAAGGAAATCCAAGTGCTACATTCATAAAAATAGTGTTAGGAAATAAAAAAAAACTCCTGGCCTATATAGATACAGGTGCAACTCTTTGCTTTGGTAAAAAATCTATCTCTAGACATTGGGAAAGATTAGCAAAACAAAAAGAAATTATAGTTGCAGAGAAGTCGAAACATCAGATATGGTTTAACCTTAGAGATGTTTCTATAGAAATTGAAGGGTATAAGTTTTTTGTTCAACACAATTTACCTCCATGATTTAGGATTAGACTTAATCATAGGAAATAATTTTTTAAAATTATATGAACCCTTAACTCAAAGAAGAGATACTATATCATTTCATTGGAAGGACTTAGGAAATCCTAAGAATAGTAAAATAGTAACCACCAAGATAGTTACTAGAAACGAGATTTTAAATCTTATAAAAGGAAACCTTAAGGAATTAAGAATTATCTGGGAAGAAAGAAATTTTCATATTAGTATAGAAGAAACATTAGATGAAGTCTGTTTGGATAACCCTTTAGACAGTCTTAAGAATACTAATCATGAATTAATAGTTATTAAACTTAAAAACCCTGATGGCGAAATAAATGTTCCAAATAGAATTCCATATTCTATTAGAGATGTTGAAGAATTTCAACAAGAATGTAAAGATTTACTTGATAAGGATCTTATCAGATCATCATCAAGCCCACACTCTGCACTAACTTTTTATGTTGAAAATCACAACGAGATAAAAAGGGGTAAGAGGAGAATGGTGATCAATTATAAGAAGCTTAACCTAGCAACAGTTGGAGACTCTTATAAGTTACCAAGAAAAGATTTTATTTTAGAAAAAATAAAAGGATGTAATTGGTTTTCTTATAAGTTACCAACTCAGACTAGCTGAAGAAACAAAACCATTAACAGCTTTTTCATGTCCACCTCAAAAACATTACGAATGGAATGTTTTGCCTTTCGGACTAAAATCAATCTTTTGAAGGTTTGAATCATATATGTCTAGCATATATAGATGATATACTTATTTTCACAAAAGGAAGTAAGGAACAACATCTTAAGGATGTAGAAACTGTTCTCTTAAGAGTCAAAAAAAAAGGTATTGTGATTTCAAAAAAGAAAACAAAAATTTGTCAAAAAGAAATAGAATACCTTGGACTTACCTTAAAAGAAAATGGAGAACTAAGTTTAGTACCCCATACCCAAGAAAAATTACAAGCTTTTCCAAACGAGCTTTCTGATAGAAAGCAAATCCAAAGATTTCTTGGATGTTTAAATTATATTGCTAATGAAGGATTTTTTAAAGATTTAGCAAAAGAAAGAAAGTATTTGCAAAAGAAAATTTCAAAAAAAACACCTTGGACCTGGACTAAAACTGATTCTGATATCGTTAAAACCATTAAAGAAAAAATTCAAATTTTGCCTGAGCTCTACAATCCCACAATAAAAGATTTTCTAATTGTAGAAACAGATGCATCACAAACAACCTGGGCAGGTTGTATGAGAGCTTTACCTAATGGTAAAGAAAAACTTTCTCTTAATGAGAAAGGAGAAATTGAAGAATCGAAAGATCTTCAAACTATAAAAAGCATTGATTAGAGTGCTTCTAAAATCCTGATCAAGGATAATGAAAAATTGCATTTATGCAAATACATTTCTGGTACGTTTACAGATACAGAATCCATATACCATATTCAGGAACTAGAAACTCCGGCATGTGTAAAAATACTAGAAAAATGGAAAGTTGAATTACTTCCATCAAGATTTTTATTACGAACAAATTTCAAGTATCTTACAGGTTTCTGGAAATACAAAATTAAAGCTGACCATAGACAAGGCAGACTAATTAAATGGCAAATAAAGTTACAACCATTCCAGCCATACAATCAATACATAAAATCTGAACTAAATAGTTTTGCAGATACATTAACAAGAGAATGGAGCAAGCCATAAAGCTTCTTCAAAACAACATCAAGCAGAAGGATGAGCAGCTAGCCGCTTTAGAAGCTAGAATAAAAAAGGTCTCTGACGAGAGGGGGGAGATGATAATCACACTAAAAAGCTTACAAAGCATGGTAACAAATTCAGATGAAGTTCCTAAAGATGATGAAAATTGGGACTTGTTGGGTCAAGATTCTGGAAAATACAACTACTATGTAAAGTACACAGCCCCAGAAGAATCAAAAATCCCCATTGAATCAATAATACCTAGTGGTTGGAGTTCAACAACTAAAGATCAGAAACCAAAATCTTCAGCACCAACTTCAGAAACAACCTCAGACAGCAAAAAATCCTGGGCTGAAGAAGTCGAAGAAGAAGATGAAGCAAGAAAAAATGGTTCAACCATCCAAATAAGCGATCTCGTAGACAATGAAATGGGAAAGTTTGAAGCATATGTCATTTTCGACGGTCCAATGAAAGGCATCTACAGAAAATGGGCAATTGCAAAACAACATATCATCGGCAAGAATGTACGCCACAAAGGCTACAAGACGATGAAAGAAGCTGAACAAGCACTTTACGGTTCATATAAAGAAGTTACAACAGCGAAAAACCTCCAAAGATCTCCAACAATGGAGTCTAAAAAGAAGATGTCAATTGGCAAAATCCGTCAGCTCGAACATCAAAAGAATTTCCAAATAACTGATCCAACTTATATGGAGTTTAGTCTTAGATGGAAATGGATAAACAACTATGTAGAAGAATTCACCACTGAATGTTTTTACCCAATCAACATATTTGGCTGTACCAAAGCAGTCATATTACCAGGAATAGATAGCGCCACATGTCTATCTTTCTTTCAAAATGGTTTAATTCACACCATATATCTGGAAGAACAACCAGGAAAAACATTTGGAGAACTCAAGTTCCTTCCAAACGAGTTACAAAATTTGGCATAAAAGTTCAACAATTTGTTCGCCAAAGGAAAAGAGATATTTCTTCAGATTGACTCTACATATCCTTGGTATGACGAAATTACCTCGGATCTTATCTTAAAACCATTGTATCTAATCAAGATTGGAATCTCAAACAAAGAGTATCCAGTTATGAGTAGCGAAAGCACTGAATGGAAACCAGCCGTATATGTCAATCAAATGAAAAACATGCATCAAAAGATTTCCAGATTAACACAACAGACAAACTACAGAGTAGTCTATGAAGATGCCTCAATAGTCGTATACAGCGACTCCAGAAAACCAGCAAAAAACAAGGATGTCAAAGTGGTAAAAGATTTTGAAGAAAAAATAGATCAGTTAAAAAATGATCATGAAAAATTACCACGAGCCATAATGGAAGAATGTTGTAGGTATTTTGGTACATATTTCAAAGGACACGTGTGCAAAAACTGTCCAAAGAAAACGTTGGCAGAAAACAACAATGAAGAATCAATCATTAAGCAACGCGTCATGTAATAGACCAAAGTGTACAGTGGTACCTTATCACATCTGAGTCAGATGGGGACCACTTAGGAGATAATTATGTACATTATTGTGTGTCTTTTTCTTTACGTGTTTATCTTTATTAGTTGTCGAGAAAGGGACATGTGAACAATTTGTGAGCCCTTTTTCACAATAAATAAGAGCCTCGATGCTCATTTGTAATCAACGAATATTGAAGTGCAATACTACTAAGTATTTCGTTCCTATAAAAACTTGTTTTTATTGAAGTAGCTCTGGAGACAAGACTCTGGAGGAGCTAGATCCTTGAGGTAATACTCTGGAGGGATCACCCAAATCAAAATATAATCATTCCGAAGATTATATCTAGCTACAACAAAATCTCAAAGAAGATCGAATCAGGTATGAATATATCTTTATTAAATTCAAAATTTACTTTTCAATATCATATTATTGACATGATAAACATTATAGAATATGACTGAGGTTTCATACTTTGGAAGGAACATCTAGTTATTATGTTGATGGTGTAATAGATAATAAGATAGAAGAAGCATATTTATCTTTAACTGCTAAAGAAAACTTCAAAAGAAAGTTTAATAAATCCAAAGAATTTTTCTCAAGAAAAAATATTTTGACATTTGGAATAATGATCGGAGAAGAAGCAATTCCAATTGAAACTACTCAAGGAAATATAGTCATATCTACCATAGATAAAACTCAAATTGAAAAAAGAATTGAAACATTTTCTGAAAAAGAAAAAAGTAAAATTGGTTATATTCATATATCAACTATTCAAATTTTAATCAAAAGTACCTTTATGAAAGGTATTGATTCACCTCTAAAAATAGCCCTAGAAGACTCTAGGATTTTAGACAAAAGACAAGCAACAATTGCACAAGGAAAGTGTAATTTAAAATATGGAAAAATAAAATTTGATATAAATTTACAAATGGGATTATCCCTAAAAGATAAAGATCTAGATAGATCTATAGTTTTTCATTATAAGTTGGAAAACTCGAATTTTATGAAAAAGGGTAATCATCCTTTTACAATCTGCTATAGAATTAATTATGCTTTGAATAATTCACATCATAGTATATAATTTATAGGAAAAAATACAATTCATATTGATGAATTATTTACACCTTTAGTTACCCTAAAGTCACCTATATTTAGAAATTTAGCAAGAAATAGCTTTTCTTTAATAGAAGCTGAGAAAGATTTGTTTGAAGAAACAGAAAAACCATTGATCAGGAGTCAAAGCCTTAGAGTAACACCACCCAAAAGAGATTTTGAAATCTCAGAACAAAAAGAGCTAAGTAAATTACAAAACTCAGTAGCAGAATTGTCTCTACAGCTCGAAAAACTAGACAAAAGAATTTAAATTTATCTATCTATGAAAAAAGTCTTTCATCTTCCGTACTCTGCTCAAACTCTGGTATCAGAGCAAGCATCGATCTTGGAATAGGAAAAGTCTCATAAAAAAAATAAAAATAAGTAAATAAATAAATAAAATAATAATAATAAAATAAATAAATAAATAAATAAATAATAATGATTCCACTTGGCACTCACCTATTAAGACACATAAATGACTCCAAAAAAAAAATCATGTGGCTGACTTCACCATAGAAGCCCCCTTCAGATATTCTTGGCATAGCATGGATAGCCTCTTAGCATAAAGTCAATGTCTACTTGCAGATATTTAAGAGAAAGTGAAAATGCTGTTTTGCGCCAATGGATTGTAGAACTCCCTTTACATGACAGAAAAAAATTTAATGTAAAGATTGAACACCAAAATATTAGTCACAAACACAAATACTAACAACCTCCTAAATCAGCTCCTAAATCAACCCCCAATTAAGCACCTACACTATTATGATAATTACATACCATGACATCACCAAAATACAACAAATGTCACATAATGCAAATTCCTCAACCGACACATAATTCTAGGCACCGATTAATCCTGTAGAGAAAAGAGATACTCCTCTAGGATCTCGTTCCTGGCCACGAACAGCTAACGGACTTGCGAAAAACATGAAAAAACACACATTCTTCAACCGTCGTCAGGGTGTTCAAAACTGAACCAATCCAATAGAAAAACTACAAACCGAACCAACCCAAACTAAACCGTAAAAAACCGTGGTTCAGATGTTATCATATCATTTTCTTACTCAACCACATGGCTTGGTTTGGTTTGCGGTTTTCTTTTTACCAACCGAACCAAACTGCAACATAAGAAAAATATTAATTAAACATATGTGACCTAGACAAATACTCGTATAAACTCAATAAATTTTTTTATAAAATGATATATTTTTTCTCTTGTTAAGTTTATTCTCTTCTTTTTATTTCAAAAACATATTTATGTGCTACTTGAACTTTTAGAAAAGGATAAAATTTTAGTCATTTTCATTTCTTACAAATTAGAATTAGTTTTTGTCCACGTTTTTAACTTGGTCTATGATGTGGAAACATTGTAAAATGAAAATTAAATTGTAATGTTTGATGAAGTTTAAAACATTGTTGAAAATATGTTGTGTTTCATCTTTTTAACTTGATATTAATGTTGAAAACAAAAAATTATATTGTATCGAATAAACCGCACTAACCGATGCAACCCAAACCGCATTGATTTCATTTGGTTTGGTTCGAATTTTATTTTTAAAGTCAACCGAACCAAACCAAACCGCATGCTTTTTTATCTCGCGGTTCGAATGATTTTTACGCTCAAAACCAAATCAAACTGCACCGTAAACACCCCACATAACACTTGAAAAAAGAATGAGTTATCGATTCTCCACACCCGCACACTCCCACACATTGTAATGAGATTTGATCCAAGACACCTCTTCTACATAGATTTTCCCTTGTTGTTAAGCTATTATGAAAAAGTCTCCAAACTAGACAAGAAACTTTTAATGGGGCCAATTTATGCCAAACTTTCGACCGTTCCAAAGAGTTTGACATGTTAGAAAATCAATCCCATATATGCATCTTTAACTGAATACAAATTACGAGGCTCCACACCCCCTAAATCTATTTTACAAATGTCTTTTCACAAAACAGAACTACCTCTACTCCATGTGCTAATAGGATCCCCACTTAAACCATGTCTATTTTACTAATGTTTTATGCCACAACCCATGCAAATTAATTACAATTTTGAAAAATAAGATGAATTTCATGCGGCCCAAACTCAATTGCTTATATTTCATATTGTATCTTAAAGAGACCCGTATTGGATGAGTGATGATCTCAACAGTTAATATAAGTAAAGTTAATCTTCACCTCATAAACCGATTTTGTGGAATTGTGTAAAGCAAAAACACAAAATCTAGAATGGTGCCCGAGCTTCTTCCAAAGATGTATTGAACCGGTTTTGTGGGATGAGTGATGATCTCAACAATTAATATAAGTAAAGCTAGTCCTCACCTCATAAACCGATTTTCTGCTATCACATCACTCACCATTTATATCCACATACCAAACTCAATATTATTTGGCATGAATTGGTTGTTAATGAGTGGGGGTAGCCAATTTTGTGAGGTTGTGGTTGCAGTAGTGTTCACAACCCATCAGGTTGCGATTGTGGTGATAGTATTCACAATATCTATACGTTTGCATTAAATGAATTTGGAGTGCATTTGTTTCTTGTATCTTCCATTCATCTTTTACTTCGACATTCATCTCATTATCTTCCTTTTCTAGGCAATTTACACTATGCTACAACGTTCTACTTACAACTATTTTAATTAATTTCTTTTTTGACAAACTATTTTAATTAATGTCAAAATATATTTCTTATTCGTATATTTGATTTCATATGTTATCAACGACTTCACTATATGAATAATAAATAGTTATTCTCTAATTTTTCCACAAACTAAACATTTTATATGTTCGTGCAACCCACGAGCTTATTTCTAGCAATAAACTATAATTTAAAATTACGGGCTAAATGTTTTCAAAAAACTATCATCTTTAATTACATTATTCACCAGTACAACGTAGTTTGATACAAAAATAAAATAATCATTTTAGACTCAATCAAACTATAATTTATACCAAAAATTATATCCAAATTAACACCATACAATGATGAATTCGCAAGCATGTTGTATTCATGTATATTTCAAAGAAGTTTTTATTCTCTTTTTTTATATAGGCAAACATTATTAATAGTTTAACTTGTTAAGGGAGGAAAAAATGTTAGTAACAAATATTGAACTTTGAACCTCGTGCATAAAATTTCTTTGGTGTCAAATCTTTAACCATTGGACTACTCTTTCGAGACTTATATTCTAAAGAAGCAATTAGTATCAATGGATGACAACGTTAGCAAACTTGTTCTTTTAATTAAACAAAATACTACATAGCAGAATTGTCTCTACACAAAGTGTCAAAGTGACACAAATTACTTGCTATTTATTGAACATTACCCACATGTAGCTATAATCAAACTATAGCTAAAACTACCCCATGATTCATCAATTCTCTTGAACTTGTTTTTGTTCAGCTTTCAAACGTTGTTGAACCATTGATATATAAATTGCAGCTTTCAAGTCAACACTTTCATCCGTAGGAAAATTATTATCATTCCAATAATCTGTTACCACAATAGAAACTTTTGGGCTTGGTTTTGCATAGTCTTTTTGAACTACAACAACATGAGATGCTGGGGAAGGAGAAGAATGATTTGGTTTAACATTTGTTGTTGTATATTCTAAAGTTGAGGAAGGTTTTGTTGCTCTAAATAATGGTGCAATCTTTCCTTTCAAGATTCCTCTACTTCTAATCTTTCTATTTGCCTCCATTTTTAGTAAGAAATTATGAAGACTCAAATGGACTTAAAGGAGTACACGGGGAAAATTTGTGTAGGTTAGAGAGTAGAGGGAGTGTGGGTATATATATTGCTCTATGGTTCCTATTGTGTTGAATTTAATTAGGATTAGTGGGGCCTAACTCATACACAATGTAGTGGACCTGGATTCTAAGCAATTAGAAAATAGATAGATCAAGATCAAACGATCCATATTGCATGTTTGATAAATATACACAGATCTTTATATAAGTTTTAATCGAAATTATAACGATTCAAGTTTTCAATCGCATAATCGCATGCATGATTGCATGAAATTCAGTTCTCAAAGATAGTTAACATATATGTTTAGGAGAATGTTAAACAGTGCCCCAGGCATTGGTTAAGTAACCAAAATAAGTAATTTTTTTTATAAAAGGTGGTGTAATTATTACTTAATCAAAAGTTAAAACTCATATTTTCAAGATAACTTTTCTATTTATAGATCCCTTAACCATTGTCCCCTGGTGCCCTGGTTAGCAAAACTCATTTAAAAGAATGCTTAACCATATGTTTATTACGTTGCACCACACTTTATATTTTTTTTTTAAGAAGTCAAAATGAATTATATTAACATAACCAAAACAATCCCTTCAGCACAAAACGTGCCAAAGAGACTACTAAATACACAAACAGTCAAGCGTGTTTATATTTAAACTATGTTCAAGTGTATAACACATGTTGGTGTCTCACACGAACATAGACACTTGTGAGTACATAAAGTCTTTTATATGTTTTCTGATTATTAACTATATATGTGTGTGTGTGTGTTTTTTTTTGTGTTGTAGTGTTGTGTTAATGTAACTGCTTCATAGGTTAATGTAGTTATAGTGATAATAACATGTGTTTATTTTCTCAATAATAGGGTATCTAGTTAAACAAAAGTAACATTTATTTTTGCAATACCTCTAATATTTGTATCAAAAAGACATCTTTCAAAGTTAACTTTAGAAATAAAAATATACTCCTATGGATGAGGATGGGCTAATGGTCCCCCATCTAAATATCTGGTGGCATATCTCTTTGAACATGTATTGGTGTCCTGGTTTATTCCTTTTGATTGTTAATTTAGTTTTGTTGTTTCCTAAACTATGATGTTGGTAACTTTTTGTTTTAGAATCAATATAATAATTTGTTTACTTATACTTTATCTAGAAAAATCTGACCTACCAATCTTGGGAAGGGATCAGATTCAATCCAACCAAATTTCAAATGTGGTTAGGCTGAATATATTTAGTGCTTCACTTAATATCTATTTGTTATGTTTTAATCATGCATCATAATATACATATGTTAGCTGTAATGAAAATTAACGACACATATAGTTTGCTTGATTTAGGCGTTTTGTCTAAAGGGATTCATGGGTTCCACATATACTTGATAGTTTAGACTTTATAGCAGAGGAATTTATGCTTCATCCACCAAATCCAAGCTTTTCCATAATATACTTCGTTCTACAATAACTGTTTCATTTAATCATTTTACATATTTTTAAAAAAAAAATATTATAAATGAAAGAAAAAGAATGGTGATTAACTAAATTATCCTTATTATCTAGTAGTATATTTCTATTATAATAAATATAAAGTAATCAAGCAATTGAGTTCAAGTGGTAAATAAGTTTCATCAAGAACAAATCATTCGGGAGAACCGGAATTCGATTCTTAGGTGAAACAATTTTCGGTCAGGCTATTTTTACTTCACAGCTGAACTACAGATTATTAGCATCCCTTTCCCCTGGAAAAACATAGGGTTAGCGCCAAAAAAAAAGTGAAGCATAATAATTAGAGGTTAATAGATATTGTATTAATTAGAATGTGCAATTAGACTTTAAAAAAACATGTGCAACTAGAAAAATAAAAAACAATTAATTATAAGATGAGTGATATTTGTACAACTAATATTAGACAACTTTGGTGACAACCACTTTTCTCCTCTTGTGATTGGACAAAAACAATGGAGAGATAAAAAAAAAAGAATAAAAACACATGTGTGTATAATAGAGGGGATTGTTTCAAGAGTTGTCAAAAAGTGGTTGTACAAATATCATAAATGAGACAATTATTAAGGGGATGCGTATATTTTTGGTGAAGAAGCATTTTTCTATTATATATAGTCATGATGTACCATCAACTCAATAAGATACGAGAAACCTAAGTGTTTGTTAGTTTTAAGTGTATTTAGGAACTCCTTTCTGAACACGACTAATGAGTAATGACCAGATCTAAGGCCAACAAAAGAATAAAGGGAAAAAACATATCTTCATAAAGACTATAGAAAGCAAGATTGTATGGATTATGGATAAGAATGGTTTTAGTAATGTTTCAATTTAATATGATTCGTACAAATTACGTTTTTCATAATTTAAATATGAAGTTTCACGCACGTATAATTGGCGCTAGAACATGGGGCGATTAGTGATTCCAACTGTTTTTCTCAAATCCTTCACCATAACTGCTTCATATGCACCAGTAACAACTTCATATTCAAAGTTCCAATGACCAATACTCTTTCTACTTATGCTAGAAACGTCAACACAGACACTGTCGCCACTTCGGTGATGCTTCGCTCTACGCATCAAACTCTTCAGGGTCGTTCTAATCCAGTTCTCAGACTGATAGTCAATGGTGAAGCTCCTTTTCATCCTTCCACCGCGAACCTTTAAGGATGTTCACAATCATTTGAGGCGGAACCGCTACCAACCCTTCCGACTATCAATGCTCCCTTGTAAGATTCATCATTTGAAGCATCCATCAATTGAAAGTTTCTCTCAAATAAATCTATTGACATTACGAATCGTACCAGCAGAAAAAGATGACAAAACAATCCGATGTACGGATCACAAAAATAATGGAGTGGTCAAAGAACTAAACCTTTAAGTCGACCCTGTTCTTAAATGAATAAACTACAATGGAGTGGCCAAAGAACTAAACCTCCTAAGTTGACCCCGTTCTTAGACGGTTAGGCTATAATGGAGTGGCCAAAGAATCAAACCTTCTATATTGAGCACATTCTTAATTGGCTAGGGTATTATAGGGATGACACAGACAACTGACCCACCATCATGGCTAGCCACCTTGATGGAATGGAGTCGTGCTGGTAAATATCTACACTATCTTGGGTCCAAACCCAGGGGGAAGGGAAGCTAAACCTTGGTCGATCATGCTTCCTAATGATGTCCAATGGACGACTATCGTCAACCAAATGGTATGACTATTGAAAAATTAAATATGAATTGTGGTTAAACATACACGAAGAATATGAACGACCAAGGTTCAAGAAAGATACTTTGCTTAAAGTCATCAACATTCATTAACTTTAAAAGAAGGAAAATAGTTACAAAGACCACAGAGCGAAGTTAAGAAAAAAACTAAACTACTCGATAGGAAGGTCATCAATTTGGACATGTTTTCCACCATGAATAATATGACCAGGACGAACTAATCCCAGTAACATTTTTAAATGAGGATGGAAATATTAACTTGAACCAACACTTATTCAAAGGATTTACAAACAAAAGTTTTATCATCCAAGACATCCCAGTTATAATGCTTCTCAAGTTGAGAGGCCCAATCTCTACCTTCCTTTAATACCAACTTGATCACTACCAGCTTCCCTTGTCAAGATTTGACTTGGGAACAACGTTGTCTTATAATTGATTGTAGAGTCAACATCCTCTAAGACAAGTCTCGAGGAGCGTTGAAATCTAAAATGTCATTCTCAACAGGAGCCACTTGCTCTGCAAGTTCCTGATTATGAGTCTTCAACACTTAGGATGCATTCTATGCAAAGGTAAGTGATTTGAGCATCCCGACTTCTACTTCAACCAAGGAAGCCATGTTCATCTTTGTTATCTCTATGGATGACCTCAAAGCCCAACAATTCTCTCTTAAATTCCCCAGCTGCTCTCGAAAGAGTTTTCTTTTAGCATAAACCTTAGGATCACCGACATAACTCATTTATGTATTAGAAGAAACCGTCTACAAATGAATCAAGGAAGAAGCTAAAAGCTCTCGATACTTCTTGATCAAAATATTAGGCAGGACTTTATGATATTCTTCCACCGCAAGACCAGCCAAATCCTCCTAGATCCCAGTGGTGTTAGGAACAACCACAGGAGGAAAAGTAAGTGAAAATGAAACATTCTACATAGGAAGGTCATTCGTGAAAGGACGACCTTCATACAATCATTGTGAACAACAACATGAGGATGACTAGTTTGAGGTTCCACACCAACATACTAAATGGAAAGACTTCTAAAAGACCTTTTTCCTAACACTCTCTTGTCAAGAACAATAGGTTCCGACCTAATGAAAGTTGGAGGAGGGTTTTTCCTATGGCAGCCCATCGAACGTAGAACCTTCTTATGCTCTTCATAATAGATGGAAAGGAGTAAAAAATGAAATAAAGGAAGGACTCGCTAAAGATATACTTCCAGTCTCTTTTGGTTTTTCATAAGGCTAAAAATATCCTCATATCACTATACCAAGGACGACCAATGCATTGTGGAGGATCCTTAGGGTTGGAGACCATCTTGAGTTGTGAGTTTACACAGATTTGTGAAGAGCACACCTTACCATCAACTCCTTAACATTCAACTCGCTATCATTAAAAACAAATATTCAAAAAAAATCCTCCACTGTCGACAACCAAGAGAAGAAGAACCCCTTCCCTTAGTAGCCATACTCTAACTAAAAACTACCAATGCTTCTAGCGCGTCATCACCAAGCTTAGGATGGTCAATGAGGTTGCAATATCTCTTGTGGGCAGTAATACATGTCTAAAGAAAACCCATGGGCTCCCCAAAAAGCTCGAAGAACTTCTGACCTTTATGGAACATAATCAACCACAAGTCTTTTTCCCAACCAAAGCATTCCCTTAGAGGATGTGAAAGAAATGAAAAAAGAATTGCAAGGTTGCAACTTTGTTTTTGTACTCACACTATAATTGGAAGGCCTTCATCCTTATCCAAGTGGAAGAGTTCAATTGAGATGAAGCAACCTAAAACAGGTAAAAAGAAATGACCCCCTTGCAAATCTCTGAAAAGGCTTCATTTATTGGTTGACAACAAGCTTCATAGTGGATTTTCATCCGTTTATCCCTATCGGGCACCACAACTTATCTGGAGTACTATAAATAGAAGTAGTAGACCTGATTTGGTTTTTCACCCACAAATATTCAATAATGACCATTAATACCCCGATGTTATTTTAGGAATCATAAATGGTGGGAAAACATTGGCCTCGACTCTAAGAAGCATAATTCATCTAATAGACAACTTTGTGAGAGTCAACATACCAATTGAAGTGAGATCCAAACCTCTATTTACTTCTTAGAAAGTAGAATCCTCCCTGAAAGTTGGTGGGCGTAAAAGAGGATCATCCAAAGCACCATCGTCAGAAGAAAAAGCCTGCCAAAGCAAAGAAACCAAATCAACGGTGTGGTGAACTTCCCATTGAAAATAGCTCATATAAACATTATCGCTTGACTCATTGCACAAGCCAATTGAATCGCGGTCATCAACGTTTGAAGAGGGAACGACATTACAAGAATTAGAAAAATCCATACGGAACAAAATGAAGAAAGGATGAAGAAAAATCATATGCAGCACTATGAAGGGTAAGGTAGACGAAAACAAAGCCTGATAAGAAACACAAGGAATAAAATTCCTAAAAACCCAAACCTTTAGACTTATATATAGTAAAAGAGGAGTGAGAATAAACATCTCAGAACCTCCAGAATTTGAAAGAATAAATCCAATGTCGGGGGTCAAGCCTCAAAAGGGTAACTGCACTCAAGCACTATCAAGCGTATTACTAAATCAACTAAATTTTGTGGTACACGCCACAAAATATTGGCTCAAAGGGTCATTTAAATCTATCAGCAATTGATGCTTTATTATCCCCTCTTCTATTTTCTTCAACTACAATTTTGATGTTCCTCGACAACCATCCTCGTCAAGTAAGATCGTTAGAAAATTGTCTGCACAACAACGACGCCGACCACTGATTATTAAACCCATTATAAGCTCCTTTTTGTCATGAAGTCAATATGGGGTTAAGGGAAAGTTGTTTTGGACCAGACCTGAGGTTATTAATGTTCCAACAATGGCCCATTAACTTAGCAAACATGCACAACGCCTCCCAAAGGCACTCACACAAAGCAATTCGGGCTCATCACAACCCTGAACAAAGTCACATGACAACCTCACCGACAATATTATGATTCAACAATTGATCTTCATTAGCCTTAGTTGTCTATGTAAGTGTGGTACCTCTACCATGCCAGGTACACAATCACTTAAATCTCAAAAGTATACTTTTGCATACTTTTCCCTCTCTCAAGCAAACCCTAACTTGGTTGTCATAGCATATGTCTATTTTGCAGGTACTATCGTCCACCGCCTTAATCGTCACTGAAAACCTCATTAAAGCATCATCTCCAACGTATCGCTCCACCACAACATGGGTATGGTAACCAAAATATCTAGAATCTTTATTCTCAGACAGATCAAGTTCTATCCAAGAGTGGATGTTATAGTAATTTAATAGATTTAGTATACGCTACTCATATGATTGTTAATAATTATCACACTGCGAAAACTGTTTAATTTGGGTTTATGAGTGGAGTTACAAATATGATCCTTTATAGATTAAGATAAAAGAATTCAAATAGATAAATAGAAGATGAACCATCTTTTGGCATTAATTGGAATTTAGATAATACATGCATATTATAAGATAGACAAATTGGGGTCTATAATTTTGCTTAAGTGTACGTTTAACCCCATAACTTTTTAAATGTTGCTATTTTGACCTTCTATTAAAAAAAAGACAAAATTAATCTCCTAAAAATTAACCCCTTTACAATATTCGTCATTTTTGAAATTTTGGCACCTCACTTAAGTGAGTAGGATGCCACATTCGTAATTTTTGAATTAAAAAAGTGAAAATTGCCGCATAATTATTTATGGAAATAAATAAATAAAAAAGGAAAAGGAAAAATGAAAAGGCACGCAAGTTTATCAACAAGAAGAGATAGGATGATGATGAACTGTGTTTTGGTTTTGCTCTTCAATTTCAATTCCAACCGCAACTACACAACAAGACAACATCACCTCACTTTTTCTTCTTCTTCATCTTTGTGTTCCATTTCAAGCGTTTCTATTAATCCCCAACAGATTCTTTTCCTTTTTCTTCTTTCTTTTTTTTCCCTTCTAATTTTTTCAAATTAACCCATAAATTAACAAGAACAAAAACCCAGAATATTTGATTTGTGTTGCTGGGGATAGTGATACTTGGTTCTTTCCTTCTTGCTGGGAATATTCTTCTTGGTGTTTGATTTAAAGTTCAACAGAGAAAAGAAGTGGGAGAAGAGGACACTATGACTTAGGTTTGGAGACTATGATTAAGCTATTTAATGATTCAGCAGGGCTACTGCAATGGAGTTCTTGAAAAGAAGTAATACAACGATTTGGCTTTAGAGAGAAGTGATTAGGGAGAAATTTAGGTTTCAAATTCAATAAAGGAGGATTTGTGTTTGGCTACTATTTTTCACTTCTTTGTTATATTTGATTCAACAACCCATTTCTCTTGTTATATATTTGTTGTCTTTATTTGATTCCACAAACCACAAGTCACTGGAACTATTGTTGTTGTTGTTCTGCAGTGATTATTGTTACTATGTTTAAGATTTGTTGATATGAATTTTGTATGGGTTGTGGTTGAGATATTTCTGGATTTTTTTTCATGAAGATTGTTGTTGTTGTTGAAGAGATTGTTGTTTTAGACAATGAAGTTTCATGTATTTTATGGTTTTTTTTTCCTTTTATATTTATTTAATTCCATAAATGATTATGTGACAAATTTAAATTTTTTAAGTAAAAAATAACACACGTGGCATCCTATTCACCTAAGTAATTCACATGGGATTAAATTTGTCCTTTTTAAATAGGGAACGAGAATCACAACATTGTAAAAGTTAGAGACCAAATGTACATTGAAACCTAATTATTTTTTTGTTTGAACCAATTCAAAGAGGTGGTAAATACAAATACTTATTAACTTGAGCCAAACATTTGACAGAATATTATTAGTATTCTCAGAGCCGGTCCTTTGGGGTGCAAACATCTCTATGGAGCCGGGCCTCCAAATTTTAGAAGCCCAACATACATATATATATATATATATATATATATATATATATATATATATATTATATCTAATGCACTTAAAATAGGAATATATATCGAGTGGATTTATTTGGTTTTGGAACCCCAATTGTCTTGGGTTCAACTCCCAGCTTTTCTTCTTTAATTAATTTACTAGATAGCCGACCCGTGCATTGCACGGTCTTATGAGACGAAATATTTTGATACTCAATAAAACGTAATATAATTAAACTACGTAAAAAAAACAATTATCAAAGTCACAAAATATATATCGTTTGGTGAAATATCATATCACCACCAAGAATGTTACAACAAAATACATAATAGGGGGTATTACACATTTCAAAATACTTCTTCGTGTGAGGTTAGACGGGGTGCACGGAAAACTTTAATATTAATTAAATTAAAAATAAAATATCTTATATTTAAATATGTTTGACGAAAATTAAGATAAGATTGGTAAGTATATTATAAACTTGAAATATCAAACACATCACATCAAAATAAGATAATTTTTAAGCTCCATGATGTATCTAAAATAAATTTAAAAACTCATAGTAAAAGATGTGTAAATAATAGGAACGATAATAATAATTGTCACAATACCTAATGCATATAAATTGGAAGGGAGAAAGAATGATCCAAAAGCACAACAGAGAAAATCAAATACATGTGCTTGTTGTTTACATTAGAAGTTATGATACAAAATAGAGAATTCGTCTACGAATGCAACAAATTTACTTTCCTAGAACTGTTCAATGAGACATATTTAGCAAAAATGTCGAAAGAATTAGGGCCCACGCGTTAAAATATTACATGAGAGAATTATAGTATCAATCAAGTGAGTTGTAAAATATATTCTTCAAGCAGATCAAAACATTTTTTCTCCGTCCTATAAATCTGAACTTTATAGTAACCCTTGCAAAAGAAAACAAAGAAATTACTTCTGCAACAAAGCAATACAACCATGATTTTTCGTTACAATTTCTATGTTCATAGCCCTAAAAAATTTGACTGTTCAAACCAAAAGTTAGTAGTTGATATATATGAAAAATGCAAAATCATAAAAAGTTTACCTATATACAAAGAGATATCGGTCATTCTAGAATCCATGCAATTCTACTCACAAACTAAGGACAATGCCTAATGAAACTATCCATGCAAAAAACAAAACAGAAAATGACAATTATATTGATAAGCACAAAGAGGAAAAAGTTAAATGTTGTAAAAAAAATAAAAAAATCACCGATGTTGATATGTGAGGATTTTCATACAAATATAATGCTCAAGCAGCCAATCATAGAAAATTGAATCTAAGATTTCTGAAATTCTACTATAATGGGGTATTATACAAAGAAGGTAAAGAGTTAAAACATAGTAGAGTGTGGTTGCATGTGCAAGTAAGTAAGCAACAATAAATGGTCACTCTTTAATTGAAAATAAAAACACCAACCTATGATCACTATTAATCAATACAAAAAAAAGTAGGAACCATAGTCACATATAGATGCTTACAAAAATAATTGCAATACCCCATGTTTGGGAGCAAGATCCATGTTTGGGAGCTTCTCAAATACCTGACTTCCATTAGGAATGGAACCCACACTATCAAATCAAATGAAACAGATCAGAATTACAAAGTATACAAAAAATCATGTGTTTTCATGAACTGAAAATTCAAGCACAACTCAACTCACATTCTTTTTCGGTGAAAATAGAAGGATGAAAAACACAACATCATGAAAAAATAATTATGTATTGTCTTATCAGATAAAAGTGGAGAAGAATACAAACAGAAAAACAACGCTAATATTAGCTCTATTGCATGCATTCTTATGAGATGCAAAACTATTGAAATTTGTATAAGAATGGAAAGAAATAAATGTGGTACACAAAATGTCTCATAGCATCAACTACAGAAGTGATGAGAAGAAAGGTAAGTAAGAGAGAAAACATTCTGATTCCTTTATCAGTTTCTAAACCTCGGAACTTTAAAACAAATGGTTTCAGTTTTAATATAAACGTGCATAAGAACATTTTGGATTCCATCAATTGTTGCTTATTCTTGATCCATGTACCATAATTGATATAAAAACATGCACGTAAAACAGTGAAACAGACATGAAAACTACTTCAAATTATAGTTTAAGGAATTACAAAAATAGAACAAATGGTCCTTATTTGCAAATCCCCAGTTTCACAAAATAAGATGTGAAATCATTAAAAATAAGAGAAATAAGATGTGAAGCGAGAAATAAGGGAAAGTGAATCCAATGGTAAAGCTAAAATTCAGGATATTGATAAGTCAATAATTAGTGTTTTTAATATAATATTTGAGTCTGTTTTATTTATATTTGAGTTTGTTTTATTTAATATTATTTCCCTTTTAAAGCTATTTTACTTCAATTGCAAGTTATTATATTTTAGGAACAGATATTCAAAAGATTTAGTCTTGGAGCAAAAGAAAGGGAAATTGGAGCTGATTCATGCCAAAAATATGAAGATCTCATACAAAAATATCTTGTGCCAAGAATTGAAAATCTTGTACAAAAATATAACAAGTGGCATGCCCCATATTACCCTTTTGTTGTTTTTGCTTCTTCGATAAGCTGCATATTTTAGTATTTCTGACCTAGAGCCCATAGTTTCTTGTGCAACACTTTAGTGATTTAATTTTTGGGGTTCAAGTCAATGTTAGACTATAAATAGAGCAGCCATCTAGTTTGTAAAACCATCTTTTGTTCTTGGAATAAAAGTTCACATTTATTTTATTGTTATTTACTTTTATGTTCTTCTTCTTCCCTTCTATGTTTACAATGAACGTGACTGAGTAGACTCTTCTTGTCTTGGGATTGTTGGATGAGTCTAATGACCTAATCTTAATCAAACCAAGCCTCGAACCCTAATTGTATATAAATCTACTTTCTAATCTAATTAATATCACTGTTTTTATAATGAATTAACAAATACTAAACTCATAAAGCGACAACGGAGGGTTAGTATTTGTTAATTCATCATCACAAATATCAACTCATAAAGCGACAATGGAGTTTTGATATTGGAACAAGTGAAATTAGACAAGGATTGCGAAACATGAAAATAGTCTAGCAAACCGTGAGACAAATAAAGTTTCGTTCTTCTTCAAGGATTCTAATAGCAATCAACCATGAGAATAGGCGTGGTTGCTAGAGGAACACACTTAATGATTTCGAGAGAAACTTTGATACACTTAAGAGAAACTTGTCTTTGTTGGAACAAAGGGTGTTTCGCAAAATCACCTCTTAAGTTTTGATGATAACAATGTATTAAAAATTATCAATTGAATATGCTAAACATTTGTTCAAGTGTACAGGATCATAATCAAAGTAAAATTCATAAAGATTCTGAATGAACAAGTCAAAGAGCAAAAGGAATTTTATTGAAGCTAAGAGCGTCTAAAAGAATGCGTCTGAAGAAATGCGTCTGAAGAACTGCGTCTAAAGAAACGAGTCTGAAGAAAGCGCTCCCGAAGACAAGTCATCCGAAGCAAGGTCATCAGAAGCAAGGTTATCAGAAGAATCTCATTAGAAGCCACTTCACCATAGTTGACAAAGTACAGTGTACGAAGTGTACGACCACTAACTCTACGCACACCTCTGCAACCAACATCTCTGCAACTTGTCTCTACATCAAGATAAGAATAACAGTAATATTGCTGCAGACATTGTTCCGTTTCAAATGGAATGGATTTGAAATTAGTTCTTCATAGGACGATTATCAAATCAGGCAAAAGATCAATGGTGAAGAATCAAAGCTTCAAGAAAGACAAGTTGATGTAACGGCTAATTCTCAACGTCTCTCAAATCCTCTATAAATAGGGATAAAGACTTGAAGAATAACAACAACTAGACAACACAACAAGAAAAAGGTCAATACTCTCTATGCAAAACGTCGCAAACACATCAACAACTTAGAGAATTCTTACAATAGTAATATCTTAGAATTCTCAAGTGTCTAGAAAAACAGAGTCTATTCTGTTCATATTGTTTTGTGAATACCTCTGATTGTATATCAAGTATTCAAAACCTTATTCAATTATTTGTAATTGTTAAGAGAAGTCTCTTTCAGTTGTGATTGAGCAAAGGAAGTCTCTTTCAGTTGTGATTGAGCAAAGGAAG
>Ga0228711_1002342_pt1 | contig 29030 bp, 26 predicted proteins | sample MedpolnodulmetaG_2_FD_177996 | JGI IMG/M metagenome (GOLD analysis project Ga0228711, IMG submission 177996) | Root nodule microbial communities from Medicago polymorpha collected in Santa Monica, California, United States - brown nodules | ecosystem: Host-associated > Plants > Roots > Nodule... | reverse complement strand
CCAAGTTTTGGCATTGATAATTCATCTGAGGATGCATCTGTCGAAACAAGTTTTTCTTTAATTTCAATAAGTTCTTCCAACTTTGCCTTAGAAACTCTATAACCTGAAGTAATCTGTGCTAAGTCATTCGCTTCTTGGTTTTTGATCCGCGGTACATGTTGAATATTGGCATGATCGAAACGTTTCAACGATGCATTAGCAGTAACAAAATACAGAATTAAATTTGTTTCAACACATTTGTATTCTTTTGTTAACTGCTTCACTATTAACTCTGAGTCACCTTTTATTTCGACATGTTTTTCCCCCAGTTCAAGCAAAATCTCAAGCTCTGTAATTAAGGCTTCATATTCAGCTTCATTGTTGGAACAAAACTTGTGAAGTCGAAATTTGAATTTAGTTGGAATATTTTGAGGTGAAACAATCAAGATTATGATTCCAGTACCATTTCTATGCTGGAGCCATCAAAATAAAGTTTCCAAGGTTGGACATCAACAAAACTTAATGTTTCTTCGACCACAAAATGATCGACAATAAAATCAGCAACAATCTGGCCCTTAACATATTTCAAAGATTGATAAGTCAATGAATATTATGTAAGTGTCAAAGCCCATTTACCAACTTTACTATGTAGTATTGGTTTCGACAACCTATGTTTAATTACATCAAAATGGAAATAAACATAAACATCAACTGGCTTTATATCTTGCTTAAGTTTTGTACAAGAGAAATACAGACACAGATACAATTTTTTAATTGGATGGTACCTTGTTTCAGCATAATTTAAAACCCTACTAAGATAATAAATGGCTCTTTCTATTCTATTTTCATCCTTATGTGCTAACATACTACCTATAGTACATTTCGATGCTGCGATATATAACTTCATCACCCTATTTAGGTAACAAAATAGGTGGATTTGTCAAGTAAGATTTGATCTCGTCGAAAGCTTTCTGATTCTCTAGTTCCCAATTGAACACATCTTCTTTCTTCCTTCAAAGGAATGGCGAAAAAGCATGAGTTTTGCCTTTTAGTTTCGAAATAAACCTTCGCAGAAAATTGATTTTTCTTAACAAAGATTGAAGCTCTTTCTTTGTCGTAGGTGCTTTCGTTTCCAAGATCGCCTTTGTTTTGTTTTGATTTATCTCAATGCCTTTTTTGTGAACTACATAACCCAAGAAATCACTTGCATGTACACCAAAGGCACATTTTAATGGATTAATTTTCAATCCATATTTTCTCATCCTTTCGAATGATTATCGAAGATGATCCAAATGGTCAATCTTGGAAGATGATTTAACAACAATGTCATCTATGTAAACCTGCATAAATTTTCCTATGAAATCATGAAACGTAGAATTCATTGCTCTTTAATAACAAGCACCAACATTTTTTAATCCAAAAGGCATCACTATCCCTTCATAGCAACGTAAAGCCCCTGGACATCGAAAAGTAGTTTTCGACACATCTTCCTCAGCAATATAGATTTGATTGTATCCGGAATAATCATCCAACATATTTAAATAATCAAATCCTGCTGCTGAATCGACTAACATTTCTGCCACTGGCATAGGATATTCATCCTTGGGAGTAGTATTATTTAAGTCCCTAAAATCAATACAGACTCTAAGAGTCCCATTTTTCTTAACAACAAGAACTATGTTAGAGAACCAATCAACATACCTTGCAGTTCTGATGAACTTGCTTTTCAAGAGTTTTTCGATCTCTTCTTTGATTTTTGACAAGACTTGTGATGCAAATCTTCTTGATGTTTGTTCCACTGATTTCTTGTCAGGTCGAATAGGCAGTTTCAATGCCACCATGTCTCGACTCAATCTTGGCATTTCATTGTAATCCCAAGCGAAACAATCTATGTATTTCTTCAAAAGTTCAAGGTTCCCTTACGTCTGCCCATCTATGAATCTTAGGACAGTCATAGCACACTCTCTCTATGCTTACTTAGTAGTTCTACAAACGGGCAGCCCTAATCTACGTCTACCTTACTAAGGGTTTCAAGAGAATGGTCTTACTAGACTATAGCCTTAAATCAGACAGCTAGGTGCTTCTTTCCCTAATTACTAACTAGTTAATTCCTAGCTTTGGTAATGTACCACACGACCCAATGGATATTATCCACTGGGTACCTACGTCTAGGGTCAACAATTCTATTGGTATCTTTGGCTAATTAATAATTACTTACGTCCTAGACAGATTGTTAATGGTAAAAGGATATAAATATCAAGATATAAGCATCCAATTAGTGAAAACAATATTAGGTCCTATCACAACCTAAGTACCTAATCTAGGGTTGCACCTCTCACAGAAATAAAACTATAATCTAATAAAACTTAACAGCGAACAAAAGAATAAATAAATTAAATAAACGACAAATTATATTAAATAAATATTCAACAAAAATATACAGAGGTTCATCTTAGAACGCTAACCTAAAAAGATTTAGTTACACATGGTAACTAAAAACAAATTACTAAAGATAAAAACATGTCCTAGAAAATCAAGGAGAAGATAGAAACTTTCCTTAAGCTCCAAAGTTGCCTTCCTCTTGAATTGCTCCAGTTCTGCACGAGAAATTCTGAATGAGGAATGCTGGTATTTATAGTGAGAGTTTCTACCTGGGTTTGGGCTAAAATTGTGGGTTTTACCCAAAATAACGACAGGAAAAGACAAATGTGCCTCAAGTTTTTAGGTGCTCGAGGCACATCCTTAGCATGCCTAGTGCATGAGAGTGTGGCAAAAGCCATGCCCTAGGCGCATGTATGCCTACTCCATGTGCTAGGCGCCTATTTCATGTGCTAGGCACATTTTTCAGGTGCTAGGCACATTGCAAATGTGCTAGGCGGATGCCTTGTCTTTCCTGGGCCCAAATTCTCTGATTTTTTGTCGTTTTAAGTCTTCGTCTTCAAATAACTTGCCTCAGGATTTGGGAACAGAATTCCTCCCATTTGTAAGTCTTCTGAGGCATCTTGAATCTTCATTCTTTGCTTCTTTAATCTTCACAATTCTTTGGATGTTCTTGATTTGCCGATTTGCTTGTTTTCTTCGTGTATTGCTTCCAAAACCCCCCTCAAATTTCTATGTTTCGCGAAAACTAGAATTACAAACTCAAATATAGAAAACATTACAAAAGTCCCGAAATCATAGGCAATCGTTCTAATACTCCTCCATTTTGCTACTATTTCCTACTAAAATTAACTGAAAAACATGCTAAGAATAACGTAAGATAACCTATCATCACTGACCAATGTTCAACTTTTATTGGATGAAAGATGGTTGAGTTTGCCAACCAAACAGGTTTTAAGTTACTCAATTTGACGCCATATTACACTCAAGAAAATGGTCAACTCGAAGCTGCCAATAAAATTAAAATTAATTTAATTAAGAAACATGTGAAAAGCAAACCAAGAAATTTGCATAACACTTTAAATCAGATTTTATAGGCTTGTCTACACCATTTCAATTAGCTTTTGGGCATGATGTAGTTTTGCCGGTGGAAGTATATGTACAATCAGCCAGAATTCAAAGACAAATGGAAATTCCAACAGAGCAGTATTGGAATATGATGTTGGATGAATGGTTGATATAGATGAAGAAAGGTTGATGGCTTTGGAAGTACTTATAAGGCAAAAAGAACGTGTTGCAAAAGCCTATAATAAGAAGGTCAAATCAAAGTCTTTCAATATTGGAGATTTTGTTTGGAAAGTACTTTGGTCTATGGACAAAAGAGATAAAATCTTAGGCAAATGGTCACCAAATTGGGAATGACCATTTAAAGTTATACAAATGTTTTCAAATGGTGTATATTAGATAGAAGAATTATCTTCCGACAATAGAATATTCAGAATAAATGGCAAATATTTGAAAAAGTATAAGCCTATATTGCAGGAAGTTAAAATAGTACAAGAGTAATTTCGACAAGAAACAAAAAACTTGGCATTATAATTAAACCAAAATTAATGCCAAAATGACAATTGTTTGGGACCATAGACATTGTCGGATGTTACAAACCGAGGCTTAAAAGGCCAGCTAACTTCAAATAAACTTAAAGTTTAAGGTTAGCCTTTAATTTTTCATAAATGGATTCACAAATTTCCAGCTTCACTTCCACAAATTCTTTTTCCAAGGTGAAGCATGTGACATCTTGCCCAAGCTTGATTGCTAATTCATAGTGTTCAATAGCTTTTAGGGCTTTTGATTGCACCACTTCTTTTGATTCTTTACCCGAAGTATTGAGGGATAAAGTTTCTCGTGCCACAGAGTCATACCTTTCAAGATGATGTAAACGAAGATTGCGATGTTCCTCTATCTTTTGGGTAAGTTGTTGTTTGTCATAAAGGAGTTGTGTTATCTGTTCTAGAAGAGGAGCAAACTCGACTAAGAAAGCAAGAAGAGAGGCATTGGTAGTAGATTCTCGAGAATTGCTAAGATTTTTGACTAAAGCAATCAAACCTAAGCCATGGTTAGAATCCTTTTCCAACACATGAAACAAGTCAACATTCAAAATCTTTTCTTGCAATTGTTGAATGAGACTGTCATGAGCACTCTCAAAATAATGTGGGTTAAATTCTTTAGGGTAACCTGGAGAAGGAAAAGAGGAAGGTATGTTACTCTCTATAACGAGCCTCAAGGCCATAAAAGGATCTTTAGCCTTCAATTTCAAGAAGTCTTCATTGCTCATGAAGATACAAAAATTTGGGGTTGGAGCCATGATGCGGAAGAGAGTTTGGGATGTTTTGAGAGAAAATCTGAAGGGATTTGGAATTTATCTCTACGAAGTCCTATTTTATAATGCCTAGAATGAGAAACAGTTAAGAGAAACAGTCAAGTTCGGGCCCTCTAAAATTACGCCACGCGTCCCATGATGGGAGATAGTGGAGAAATTTGGAAAAATGAGAAGTTTCAACTGGTTCATATTTATCTTCCCAAGTAAAGGCCATCATATTGTTTTCGTACAAGTCCGTTATTTTTTCCGAAACAAAAAATGGTGTTCTAGTCAACGTTTGTCGACAAAATTGTGTTCTAATTCAGTCATCAGGATAATAAAAATACGGAATTGACGATCGAAGTTATATTGAAAAAGGAAGTCAATGGCATTGACCAAATAGCATTGACCCAATTTTATTTTTTTTACATATTTTCAATGGAGCTTTCTCATTATTATTATTTTTGGTCAAAGGAGTTTTCTCATTTTTAATCAATATGTCATTAAAAATGACGAAATTAACTATTTTAAAAATATACTTATCCTTTGGTCAAAAAATAATATTATTATATTAATCTTCAATTTTTTTTTATAAATTCTATAATATGTTTCTCATTATTTATGAAAAGAACATAGGGGAGTGTGTGTTTCAAAAGTTTATATTTATTTAGGAACATACGAATATTTAATTATTATAATATCATTATTGTTTCGAAAAGACTATAATGTTACAACAACTACAATTTCGCAAAATTTATAATGTCATAAAGATTCAACAAAATTTTACATTTGTCATCGAGGTGCAACACAACCCTAAAAGTATTATTGTTATAGACTCTTTTTTTTGGTCAGGTGTTATAGACTTTTAACATGCATTATTTTTTTATTTCTAATTTATAAACGAAAAATATATATTTACAGTATATATTTTATAAATATTCCTAAAAACTCACCATATAACATTGACCAAATAATCCATCAAAAAAACCATTGACCGAATAACATTGATCTAATAATATAATAGTACATATTTTAATAGAATACAGTTGTCATAGCTATCCAAAAGAACAAAAAAAAAAGAGAAGAAAATTAATGACATTAATAAAATAGCATTGACCCAATAATTTTTTTTACATATTTTAAAAGGAGCTTTCTCATTTTTAATTAATATGATTAGAAATTATGAAAATAACTATTTTAAAAATATACTTCTTCTTTTTTGACAAATTTTTAAAAACATACTTATCCTATTACCAAATAAAAGTATATACTTATTCTCTGGTCAACAAATGATATTATTGTATTTATCTTCATTATATTTTACTTTTTTTATTTTATAATTCTACAATTTATTTCTCATTTCTTTTACCACTAGTTAGAGTGTCTTTGTGTTTGTCCCCGTGAACTTAACTCAGTTGATAAGGACAATGCATAATATATGCAAGGTCCGGGTTCAAACCCCGGACATCACAAAAAAAAAAGTGTCTTTGTGTTTGTTTGAATGTGTAAGAAAAGACTCAATCGAAAACCTAACTAAGAGCACCTTACACACTCAACCGATCAGTCCATAGTAACTAAGAATATGGAGTCACACACTCGGATCTTGCTTGAAATGAAAAATTGAGATTCAAACATCTCAAATTTGCCAAACACATAGAATCAATATGCAAACCTCAATACATCTGAAGGAGAAAACAAAAATATCATTTTTCCAAAATCTCCTTTCGGGTAACTAAACCTAATTACTTTAATTTCAGCCTCATTAGTTTTTCTTATAATTTTGTATGTGTTTTTCTCTTGAATTTTTCTATTTTTTTACTAGAAAAAAATTACCAAGCATTGGACTCATACATTGAGATCTTGTTTGAAATGAAAAGTGAAGATTCAAGCATCTCAATTTTGCTAGAAATCAAGAACAAATATACAAAGTTTTCAATCTCATTTGAAGGGGCGAACCAAAAGAGCTCTTCATCAAAATCTCATGTAACTGAGCCTACTTACTTTATTTTGTATGTTGTCTCTCTTTTTTTTTTGTTGAAACTATTTTTTGATCGAACCATAATTAATAAGAACGTGGACTCATACACTCAAATATTTCATTAATTTAAGAATGAAGATTCCAACTCCTCAACTTTTCTAGAAACTGAGAGTGAAGATGCAAATCTTCACATCTCGTTTGAAGGGCAAACAAAAAAAAACCCCTTCTTCAAAATCTATTTTGGAAAAAGATTAAATGGCAACTGAGCCTAAATACTTGAGTTCTAGTCTCATCGGTTTTTTCTTTTAATTTATATGTTGAATTTTTTTCTTGAATTTTTTTTTTTTATCACACCAAAATGACTAAGAATTTAGACTCACACATGCAGATCTTGCCTGAATTGAAGAATGATGATCCAAACATCTCAACTTTCCAAAAAACAAAGAATGAAGATGCAAACCTTTGATACTCACGTGGAAAAAAAATAAAAAGGTATCCAAGCCCAATTGATTTATACTCACTTTCATTAGTTTTTCAACTAATATTTGCATTTCAATTTTTTATGATATTCATCTATCTAGGATCAGGATTCAGGAAAATATTAATTGTTTTGAAAAGTAGTGGCTCTTGATTTGATTTTTTTTTTGTATCCCTAGCAATAGGGACATCATGTGTATTGGGCATGTCAAATTTATCATGTTATTTCTATCATTTTTCATTCTTTGAAGGATCTCAAATGGAAAAATGACATAAAGTTATATTTTTAATAGATCTTGGATGGATAAAGGCTTGGATCAAAATCTATCTATTTAAAAACAATGTAATCTAAAAGGAATCATATAAAAGAAATTTTAGACTCATAATAACTCACTTGAAGTGATGTATATTTGTTTTTTAAAATAATCAAATTATATAAGGACAAATCTATTGTAAGAGTTAAAGGGGGATCCAAAATTTAACTTTGAGAATGAATCTTTGATTATGAATACACATTGAAACTCAATCCTCTTCATCCTTTGAAAGGGGGATCCATAATCACTAGATATCTTGTAACATATTTATTTTGACTGTGAAAACAATTTTGATTTGAGGTAAGCTAATCCCTTAAAAAAAATAACAAAGAAAGATATATTGAATATGAAATACATACTCCGACATATTTACAAAATCTGCAGGAAGAGGAATGAAGAATCAACAACATAGCAAAGAGCAATCTATCTCATATATTTCTAAATTTGTATTCTCGAAGTACATATCAATAATGACATAGTAACGAATGACATAGCAACTAAGATTCTAATATGCCATGAACATTAAGAAATCCCAAAAAAATATATTTCACAAACCACAAAGTCATGTAGATCAATATTGAAGTCATCTTTGATATGTTTGTTATTCACTTTCTCTAGATCTTTTTATCTGTATTTATTAATTAATATGTTATCGGTTATAATTACTAGCCCACTTTGTAATATTAATTGATTTCAACACTTGTTATTTTTAATAATAAATTTATGTTTATAGTTTCACAATTTTTGTATTTATGTTAACCAATTACTTTCGTATAGCGTTTGAGTTAGCAGAATTCTTAATGAACTCATTCAATTGTTAGGTTGGGCAGTATTATTGATCTAAAGAATTAAAACAAAAAAATGTACTCAATCACACATATGCCTAATATGTATTTTAATCTATCATATTTACTATGAAATGTTAGACCTAGATTTTACCGAAATTGAAATTACTGTGATCAAAATTTTGACACATTTTCCCTCAATTTTTTTTGACACATTTAAATAGTTAGTACATTTGTGGTTATTGAATCGAGATCAAACTATTCTAATTTCAACATATATATTTTTTTTAAATTAAAATTTTCATGTTTGAAATTTGTACTATCTGATCTTGATTTATCAAAATTTGACTTCATGCAATCGTATTCATAAACTACAAGTGACGATTTTTCCATTATTAATAGTGTTCATAAAATAATGTAAGTTATATTTAATTGAAGAAAATTAAATTCCTTGTTGATCACAACTTCTATAGTTCCATTAAGTCGTATAGGTACAAATATTGATCTACATTTTTTGATTCTTTCGATGACTTCAATATTGATTTTTTCTTATAAATATTTAATAGTGAAGTCATCGAAAGAATCAAAAAGGAATAGAGGAACTTAATGGAAATATTGATCTACAAATATTGTTCATGAAGTTGATTTTTTGATTATATATTCGCATCTAGATTATGTATTTAATATATTCTCTTTATGTTATATATGACAGAAATAGAGGAAGATAATCGAAAGAATCAACTTCATGCTCGAAGAAACAAAAAGCTCTGAATCCTGAATGGATTGGAAGATAGATCAATTTAAATATGAAGATAAGATCTTTATTCTTTCTTATACTTTCTAGTTTATATTTTTGGTACTTTATTTATATATAAATAAACGTTCTTGAACAATTTCATATTTTTCAAATGTAAAGTAAGTGAATGTTTTTCTCAAAATAAAATAAGATAATCATCTAATGCATCTTATATACTCATTAATTTATTTAGTTAGCTTTTTTAATTCCTACTTAACTCTATTATTATTTTCCAATTGAAACAATGTCTACAAAATTGATATTTTGCATTTCTATAGTTATAAGCTTGTACCCAAGCTTACTTGCATGTCTAAGAAAGAGGGGGAAAAAAATATGAGAAGTACCCCTATGAGAGATGAGTGGGGTATGAGCGAGTAAGACCATACTTATAACCTCATTAGTAGATCGTCAATATGAAACTCATGAATCAAAGATAGCTAGTTTAAAAAGCTTCATTTTAAGGGGGAACCAGTAGTTTATTCAAGAAGATCTAGGCCTCACAACCTAATAGAGGGCATAATAATTATTAGGAGTATTAAAATCGATTAACGAGGTTAAAATGTAAAAAAATTCTCAAAAGTGGTGATAAAGATAGTAAATTATAATCTAATAATGATGCTAAGTAATTGATTGTATGATAAAATCATGTTGATTAGATGGACATAACAAATTAGATGAATTAATAGGCAAAAATCAATTTATATAGCTCATAGTTAAATAAGTTGAATAAATGTAGAGAAATCGATTTATGGGATATATATTTATATATATATATATATATAAATAAATTGATTTATATTTGACCAAAAGCTTATAAGCCTTAGGAAATAATATAATATTAATAAGTACATTGAGGGTTAGTTAGATCTTGTTAATGAGTCTAGTCTATAATCAAGTAATTAATGAAATATGTTGTTGATGTGTTACTCTATGTTGTTGTTGCGTTCATTTCATGTTGATGGTGTGTTATTTGTTAATATCATGCTTATGATTAAGGTTAAGAGAAATGTTAACGGGTGCTTTCGGAACACTCTTTAAGAACCATGAGTGATAACATTTCTCTTTCATTAATCTCTGGGGACGCTTGTTAACATTTCCCTTTCATTAATTACATAAATATAAACCAGACTTGTGAACTAGATCTAATTAAACCTCGATGTATTTACTGTATAGTTATTAATCTTCTATTATTGTCTAAGGTTTATTAACTTTTGGTAACCAATAAATTATTTCTATATCCTATGAATCGATTTCTCTATAATTAGTCAACTTATCTAACTTTTACCTATATAAAATGGATTTTGCATATCAAATCGCCTAATTTTTCATGCTTATCTAATTAACTTTATTTTATCATATAATAAATGACTTATCATCATTATTAGCTTATAATTTACCACGTAAATCGTCACTTTCATGGAACAATCACTCTCTTAGGGTAAACCTCTTAACAACGAACAATAAAAATTTCTTAGTTCAAAACTCTTCAGTTTCACCCTTATTCATGAGCTCGAGAAGCTTTAGCAACTACTTTCAACACTTGAACCAAATTGTAATACTTCTAAATCAACACAAAAGTTTTAAATTACGTTAACAAACATAAAAAGATTTTCATTTTGTTAGAAAACTTAAAAAGATTTTCACTTAGAGGAGCGTTAAAGAACACAACCTGATTACGGGGATGTTGTGGGCCGACTAGAGAAATGGTAGCCTAAAGGTCTTTTAGTTATAGCTATGCTCAAGTATATCATATGAAGTTCTAGAACCCTAAACATGTGGCTTGTAAGGACGAGATGCTTTAAGGTTTATGTTATACTAGAATCTTGATAGTTCACAACTCCCCAAACATGAAGCCTTTAATGGGGATATGATTTAAAACTTATGGTTAGTTTGCTATCATTGCAATCTTATTATGATTCATTTGAACAATTCAAATTAACGACTCAAATTGTATTGTTATCAATGTTGCTTCATCGTCTACCACACATTTCTCTAAGTCATTTTTTTATTTAAGATACCATTTGTATGTTAGTAACCAAAAGAGTATGATTTTTAGATGGCAAAGAGGAAATAGAATAGGAATCCCTTAATAAGAGATTTTGTGGAAAAGGAAGGACAATTTATCGACTTTGTAATTCAAAATTACAAAATAACATCCCGACAACTTTTTGAACCTTTGTTGAACTCAAAGAAGAATAGTTGAAGGTATAGGAGAAGAAAAAGAGCGAGCTCAACAATTCAAAAGGGTAGATAGGAAATATGGATATGATATTTAAATAGGAAATGTGGATATGATATTTAAATAACCAAATGAGGATCATATGCTTTTAACTTGTTATTCAAAATCAAATACTTACACCAACTTTAAATCCATTAAGTGGATGAACTCTAGGCATGAACTTTTTTTTATAAACAAAAAACGCAGACTAATATACTGGAGTTTGAAATGAAAGGCCATAAGATCATAAAAGCAAATACATTATTATAAGTCATACTATCAACCTTGTATAAGAATTGTGACCTAAATGTTGTATGACACGATAGGACATATAGAGGAAAGTCTTCTAAGTTTGCATTAGACTACTAAATGAATTTGCTACCTGCTACAATAATAAGATGATGACATAAAAAAAGTACCCCTATGAGAGATGAGTTGGGTATGAGCGAGTCAAGACCATTGGTTATAACCTTTTTAGTAGATCATCAAGGTGAGACTCATGAATCAAAGGTAGCCATCCTAAAAGGCTTCATTTTAAGGTGCAATTAGTAGTCCATTCAAGAAATCTAGGCCTTACAACCTAATAGAGCGCATAAGAATTTCTCGAAAGAGAGATAATTTTCTATAAGTAAAAGAATCTCAGAAGTTATAAGCTTTAAAAAGTCATTCCTCTAATTGGTGTAGGTGCCATATTAGGGCTAGAGTGAATTAGATGGAGCCTATATGTTTGTTGATGTTAAACATGTGTGATTATGTTTAATTCATGTAATTTATGATCTAGTTAATCATGATCTTGATGTTGTGTGATTTCATTAAATTAAATTGTTTGTGTCTCAGAAATTGAGTTTTAGGATTGTATGAATCAATTTGTAAGTTAAAATTACTACATCTAGAAAAAAAATGAGTAATAGATTTTTTGGTTTTTAGAAAGTCAGTTATAGGTTGACACTTGTGAATTTGGAAAATGAGTTTGACTAATTGATTTTTAAGACTGTCGAAATCGATTAATGATGTCAAAATGTAAAAATATCTTAAGTGATGATTTAGACAGTAAAGTATAATCTAATAATGATGCTAAGTGATTGATTGTATGATAAAATCATGTTGATTGGATTGACATAACAAATTAGGTGATTATTTAAGCATAAATCAATTTATATATCTAAAAGTTAAACATGTTAAATAAGTGTATAGAAATTGATTTATGGGATATATATATATATATATAATTGATTTATATTTGACCAACAACTAATAAACCTTCATATTAATATAATATTAATAAGTACCTTGAGGTTCAACTAGATCTTGTTAATGAGCCTAGTTTATAACTAAGTAATTAATAAAATATGTTGTTGATGTGTTACTTTATGATGTTATTGACTTTATTTCGTGTTGATGATGTGTTATTGTTTCTTAATATCATGCTTATGATTAAGTTAACAACTAAGCATGTGAACCATATATTATATACTAGGTATGATATTATGGTAATTGTTAACTCAAGTCATATATATGGGATGAATGTCTTTTGTCGGTGATATATAGTTGATAGTTATCTTTTTATGTTACAAGTTGAGCCTAGGGGCTCACAAGTATATCATTATATTTAAATAATTTGTAGTTATTCAAACAATAACGCTAAATGAGACTTGCACAAAAGAAAAAAAATATAGAGTCCTTAATAAGAGGTGTTCATGATTCAATGCTTCTCCTCAACACATTTTTATGGAAAAAATTCGAATCTCCAGGTCTCGAAATCAACAACCCATACAAACCTAAGATCACATCCAAATCCTTCTCACGTAGCAGATCTGTCACATCATCAGTCACATAATCACACGTCAAACAACACCCACACTCACGCGTCTTCGTAAGCATCGTTGAAGTAAAATCATTCTGCGTTTTCACTTCAAATAGAGACCCAAAGTAAAACAAATTGAGTATATCCTTAACAACATCATTGTTTTTGCTCGGTCGCGGTTCAGAGTTTTCAGCTAGGGTTTCACTTTCACGGGTTTCATTTTTTTTTTTTGAGTAGCGGGTTCAAGTTCTTCGATTAGGGCTAAGGAGATAGGTTGATGAAGCTTTTCCAATTCGTTAATGAGAGCGAGAATATAGGACTTGGAGTAGAAAACTTCTTGTTGAGGGATTTTCCTTGGGAGAGAGATTCTTTTATGGAAGTGATACAGTTGAGCTTCTTGTAGAGTACACATATGCGTTTGTTGACGAGGTTCGTCATTGGTTGTTGATGAAGGCGCCATTATTGAACGGATGGGTTTGGTGAATTTGGCAATGGCTTGGGTTTTTGTGAGTTTATGACTGTGAGAAGTTTGAGAGTAGATTGATGTTCTGTTGTAAGAATGATCTCTATGAGAGTATTTATAAGGGATAAAATATGAAACCCAATGGGCTTGGGCTTTTGTTGGAGTTTTGGACTCGATCAATGTTCATATAAACCAGATCTAGTGAATGGATAAGTGAAAGAAAGTTTTTTTTACCTCAATCTCGCTCCTGACTAGGTCGTAATTTATGATCAGTTCTTTTTGTGTGCAGAATATGATTGAGTTGTAACTTTGATCGACTTTTTTCAGCCAAGTGAACAGTTGTAAGGTGCCTATTGAGTAACCATCTAAGTGAAATTATCCGTAAGAAATTGAACATATAAGGGAGTCGAATTTTAGGTCAGAAATTTATAAACATGTCTTTAATTGAGGCATGATTCCTTCATCTTAAATTTAGTTTTTTTTTTTTTTTATTTTATAAATGGGGTTGTTATAATAGTTAAAGAGTCAAGCTAAATGGAGCCTTTTGGAAAAAAAAGACGGAATAAAGTTTCATTATACTATTCGAAATTTGAGAAGTGAATTAGGAGTGTGTAGATGTGTTTATACACTAAACTCCGACTCCCTCGTATGTTTGATTTCTTTGAGATGATTTTACTTAAATGGTTGCTCAATAAACACTTTAAAGTTGTTTACTTTGTTGAAAATAGTCGATCAAAGTTATGACCCGTCCAACCATATTTTACACACAAAAACAACTAATCAGAGGCTGCAACGCGACTGATCAACGAGATTGAGGTAAACGACTTTCTTTCACTTGAGTTGGTTGACAATTGCTTTTCTGACTTTCAATACTTCCTAAAAACACAAGTAAAATACTAAAATACCCCAGCAGTAATTAACTACCGCTGACTTATAACAAGAAAACCGACAGCAGTTAACTGCCGCTGAATTTTTTAGTCATTTAATTGTGTTTCTAAGACACATTGAATGTCAGAAGAGCAATTGTCGAGCTGGTTTCTATGGAACATTGAGGAGTCCAAAACCAACAAAAGCCCAAAGCCCAAAGCCCAAAACCCATTGGGATTCATTTCATGTCCTATCCTTTATCCTATATAAACACTCTCACAAAGACCACACTTTCAACACAATCTACTCAAACGTCTCACTGTCACAAACCCACAAAAACTCAATCACCACCGCCGCACACAGCGGCGCCACCGTCAAATTCACCAATTCCCCTCCGTTCAATAATGGCACCTTCTTCAACAACCACCGATGGACCCGTCTTGAACCTAATCAACAAACGCCTCCGTGCACTCCGCAAGAAGCTTAACCGTATCACTTCCATGGAAGAATCTCTCTCCCAAGGAAAATCCCTCAACAGCGAGCAACAAGAAGTTCTCCGTTCCAAATCCTCCGTCGTCGCTCTCATCGACGAATTGGAGAAGCTTCGTCAACCTCTCTCTTCAGCCCTAACTGAAGAACTCGAACTGGCCACTCAAACCAAGCACGAAACCAGTGAAAGGGAAACCCCAGCTGAAAACTCCGAACCGCGACCGAGCGGTGAAAACAGCGATGTTGTTGAGGATATACTCAATTTGCTGTATTTTGGGTCGCTATTTGAGGTGAAAACTCAGAATGATTTTACTTCAACGATGCTTACGAGGACACATGAGCGTGGGTGTTGTTTGACGTACGATTATGTGACTGATGATGCGACGGATCTGCTGGGTGAGAAGGATTTGGATGCGATCTCTGGTTTGTATGGGTTGTTGATTTCAAGACCTGCGGATTCGAGTTTTTCGCATAAGAATGCGTTGAGGAGATGTATTGAGCATGCTAAGTTGTGGGTTTCTAAGGCTCAGCAGCCTATTGATTCCAATGTTGATGTTACATGTAGGGTTTTCTGACTTTTTGATTTAGGGTTTTGTGAAAGTTTGAATTTTTATTCATTTTCTGTGTTTTGATTGTTGATTTAGGGTTTTGTTTTTAGGGTTTATGAAAGTTTGAATTTTTATTCATTTTTTGTGTTTTTGTTGTATTGATGTAGGGTTTGTGTTTGCAGGGTTTTGTGAAAGTTTGAATTTTTATTCATTTTGTGTTTTTGTTGTTTTGATTGTTGATTTGGGGTTTTTTGTTTTTGTTTTAGGGTTTATGGAAGTTTGAATTTTTATTCATTTTGAGTTTTTGTTCATTTTGATTGTTGATGTGGGGTTTTTGTTTGTAGGGTTTTGTGAAAGTTTGAATTTTATTCATTGTGTTTTTGTTTTTTTGATGATTAGTATTTTGTTGTTGTAGATGCTGGTTTGAGGGAGAAGTTGAATAAGATTATGTCGTTGGAGTATTTTACGACTACTCCTGAAATGAAGGCGCCAGTTGAAGTTGCTGCAGCTGCTGCTGGAAATTATGGGTCTTTTCAGGTGCCGGTGCATGGTTCTGAGGTTTCTGTTGAAGTGGAGGGTTCTGATTCTCAGCCTGAGAAGGTATAATGAATGATTGTTGAATTTGTTGTTTTTTGAAGTTTTATTGTTTGGTTGAATTATTTGGATATCTGATGGAGAGCGAAATTGAATGGGATGGACTAATGTAGAGTGCAATGGAGTTGCCTTTCTGTTATTTGGATATTTGTTTAGGACGGATCAGTATGTTTAATGTCTGTTGGATGGTAAAAATGAGATTATTGGATGAAATTGCATTTGGTTTTATTTGATTCTCTAATGCGTTAATATCCAAATTATAGCATTAGGGTCCGTTTACTTTGTGAAAACATTTTTTATTTTCATTTCCTAAACTTTTTATTCATTTTAACTTGATGAGTCTTGAAAGTGAACTATTGTGATAGAGAGAAGATGAAATGCTAGTTAAGGATCATTTCTGCAAATAGTTTTATTTTGGTAGACATTTTCATTGTTTTCAAAAAATGCAGTCAGTTCACTTCAAGAGTCATATGTCTCTTTGTTTTCAAGTAAAATCATCACAAATTTTTTGGAAATGAAAATAGAAAATGATTTCACAAAGTAAATGGATCCCTGACATTTCATTCCATTTCGATCCATTCTGTCTATTTCCATCAATCCATACCTAACTGTTGTGTAGTGTTCTTTTTTACTGTTTTGCTAGTGTTGTTCACTGCAAAACAGTAAAAAAAACAGGGGGGAGGGGGGGATCATGTGAGTAGAATGCTTGTTGCTTTGTTTCTTTTAATTCCTCTGCTACATACATAAGGTTAGAGTTGAATCACTAAGTTGATCATTTTGGATATGAATTTGAAGGAAACCATTAATTTGCTTCTCTAATGTTATTCTGTTATGAAGTCTATTTGAAGTATAGACACTATGATTAATGTATAAACTACAGAATAACATAACTATGCAAGTTAAACTTCCTTTCTCTTGAAACCTGGAAGAATTTAGTATTGATGACACTGTCTCTGCAATCAATGTTGTTGAGTTCAATCTCTGCTTGTTAATTGTTGTGATATAAATAAATGTTAGCAAGTTACTAATTTGCTTTAGATAAATTTGAAGTGTTGCAGGGGGGAACTGATAGATAGTATTATTACAAATAAAGTATTATTATGAGTAAAATGGTGTTACGCCCTAGCATTTGAAATGTCTAGAGGGATTACTAGTAACCTAATAATTTGTAATATGCACAATTCAAAGTAGATTATTATCTAGAATAGTTCAATTGATTCAAATTTTGTTTTTCACATTCAATCTGCTACAATGTTTACAAAACCTTGGGAAAATTTTATTAAAAGCTTAGCACTCTTCCTATGATTGAAGAATGCATGATTAGAGGTTTTGACTTTTGACTCCTGTTTTCTATTTCTTACAAAGTAGATTATTATCTAGAATAGTTCAATTGATTCCAATTTTGTTTTTCACATTCAATCTGCTACAATGTTTACAAAACCTTGGGAAAATTTTATTAAAAGCTTAGCACTCTAACTATGATTGAAGAATGCATGATTAGAGGTTTTGACTTTTGAGTCCTGTTTTCTATTTCTTACAGATGGCATTGCTCTGCATGTGGTTCTGTTAACATGTTTTGAATATTTTATTGATTTTTCTCAAATAAGCCTGGAAAAATGTTTCCATATCTTGAAGTTGTATATCATTTGAGTCTTGAATTATAGATGTATGCAAGTGCTTTGCCTTGTGATTATCTTCAAATATATGTGTTGTAATTGATGTAGTTGTATTTTTGTTGGATTTATGTTTATGTTTATTGAGATCAGTGAAGCAAAAATAGTTGTTTTTCTTCATTTAATTTTAGATTTAGATACATATTCAATACAAAATTCCATTTCAAATTCGATATATGTTTGCCGCATAATCTGGTTTCCTTTATGTGAATATTTATCCCAAAGTTAAAAACCACCGCATCCAACCCAAACTACATACTATTTTTATTAATTAATGTCTAAGAAGCATGTTTGAATTTTTAGAATTGCTATTATATATTTATTATGTTATTGTGGATTTTTGTGTTTATCATATCAGCATCCTAGATTTATCATATTTTTATATTTTTCAGAAATGATATCACTTGATTAAGTATCAGATATGAAGTCTATATAATATGTGTATGTGAGCATCATTTTTATTGATGGTTTGAAGGGTTTACTAGCCTTTGTAAGTGCATCATTGTTGTGCATGTGACTTTGTAACTCTGGCTACCTCAAATGGTAGGGGTCTTGGAAGTGATGATTAGATATAGGACTTAAGAGGGTACCCTACATGTGGTTGGGTAGCCAACTCACAAGTGTTCCATCCTCCTTCCTGCATTAGGTTAACGTGTCTTAGAGTGGCATATAACTTGTTAGGAGATAAGTTTGCTTTACACACACACAGTACTGGTGGATGAGAGCATGCTCTATGACAGAAATTAATCGTGACCATCAATTTATGGTGCGTATTGAGTAATAATCGATCTCACTTTCATTGGCAATAATTGCCATTAGGTATGTTTGTGTGTATTAGAGAGCACCTGCTGAGGAAAAGATGATGAACCGTATTAAATGTATTTCAGCCACGTAGCGAAAGTTATACAATATCATTCAAATAAGTTTAAACAAAAACCATTTGTTAGTATTGGGAGGGTACTGAGATGTTAGGTGTTGAAAAAGAATGACAAGATGTTGTGCCTTGTGAACTTATTATTTACTGTTCTCTACCCTTTCACCTCCTTCTGAAATTGTTAGTGTATATTACCCGAGTTTATCACTTATTATGAGCAGTAAATGTGTTTCTCTTGATTTATTTTTAAATTATTTTATTTGTTTGATACGATTTCTGTAAGATTTATTTTATTCTGATGTGATTTCTATGCCACACTTCAAGTTCTTCCTGTTTCTGCATTTGGTTAAAAAAAAATTAAACATGGGCGCAAAGTTTATTGTGTTCTTTGATTGAAGCCAAAACAAATCCCTGTGTTATACTTTTTTAGCTTACAAATTCCATATGCATTTTGTAGAAGGAAGGAACTGCAAATTCTCAAGGACAAGGATCTGGAGATGATCGGACGGACCCTGAAGGAGAGTTTCAGAAGGTATGCATAATTTTTGTGCGAACATCTTATTGACATTGAACTTGATATAACACTTAAGTTTTTTCTCTCTCGCAGGATGAATTAGAAGCAGAAAATGCAGCCGAGGCGGTACCAGTCCAACACGAGCAGACCAATTCTCAGGTTGATATGGAATACAATCAACCAGATGGAGAGGGAAAGGAGCAGCAGTATTACCCCAGGAGGGGGGGTTATCAAAATCAAAGAGGTGGACGCGGTGGAGGTGGTAGGAGGGGTTATTCAAATGGTCGTGGAGGTCGTGGTGGTGGCGGCGGCAGAGGAAGAGGTTACCCAAATGGTGGCAACCAATATCATGACCAGCCTGGAAATTATTATCCAAGGAACAATTATAACAACAGAGGACGTGGAGGCAGAGGTGGTGGCTACTACAGCAACCATGGTGCAGGTGGTCAAGTGAATCATGTTGCAGGTGATGTTGGGGTGCAATCTTGATAAATTATGACTTGTTCATAGTGTTTGTTATTCTATAACTCGGTGGAGGTGAACCTTTTTATTCGTCTGGCATGAAACATGTTTTGAACAATTTTGTTTGAACTTCCGACATCCAGACTCCGCCATTTTGTAGTCCAGTAGCTAGTTGACCTTTGTCCCAAATCTTACAGGAAGAAACTATCTGGTGTCGTCATGTTCAGGAATGAATGTTATTCTTAGACTTTCTGCGGTAGTGTTGAAATCCTTTGCATTTTCCTTATATTGCCGTTGCAATTTGAGTACAATTATACATTCATTTTCATTCTCAACCTTAACACAGGTCATCATAGTAGTCCAAATGCTAAAAAGAAAGTTCTCAACTTTGTTTCTATCAATCATGTTAGTCTTGAACTTGGTATTTTCGTCCATAAGTCTTTCATTATCAGTGACTAACATGATTGATAGGAACAGGACGGTATTTTATACTCAATACTTTTGTCTTTTTGTGTGTAAGGACTATGACATGCGTCAAGGTCGAGTGTTAAAATAGAAGCTTACGTTTTGGAGGTTAATATTTTGGACCTACCATAATGCACAAATTGGAAAAGCAATATCATTCTGACCATAGCTGTTCAACATAGAGCAGCGACATTCGTTTCCTTCTGCAATGCATTCGTATAATAATGTGTGGGGTTAGAACTTAAAATGCACACATAATGTGGGAATCTTTATACAAAATGTTAGGTTTTAAAGGGAATGTACTTCAAAAACAATATAAACAAAGAAGTAGGATTGGTAAGGATGATAGTTTCCCATAACTGTTAAATATTACTTCCTCTGTCTCATAATGAGTGAGCTATTTGATAGATTCATACATATTAAAAAAAGAAAAATGAGTTTAAGCATGAGATTAAGTTGTTGTATCCTACCATATTATCTTATACTTTACACGCTAAAACTTTCCCCCTCTCCCTATAGCCTCTTCCTCTCCTTTCTTTATGTTTGTTTTCTCAGCCTTCGTAAGTTACTGTTGAGAGTGGCTTCTTCTTCCTCTACGGGTCCAGAAAATCAAACTTGAGTCAAGCTTACATATTTGAAATAATCTATTCAAATAATGTTTTTTATTGTTTAAATGCATTAAAATTTAAACTGATTAAAATATGAATCCCTGGAGTTTGAGTGATATGAAAATTCTTTGATGTTTTTATCATCAAGCTTAAGCCAACATACGATCAAGCCTTAAAAGATATGAATAGCAACATGTTTCTCCATTTTCCATTTTTTATTAAAAAAACTACGCGGATCAACAACGATGAAGCGGCGATTTATATCACCGCCTATTTTTAGAACCGATGATTCGGATCCATCAAATTCTGAAGACTATCGGATGAACTATATTCAAATTTCTTCAACATTCTTTGGATATGCAGCTACCCTCTTCCTCAATTTCATCAAACCCAAACTCAATAGGGTTCAACACCGCCTCCAATGTCATCTTTCACTAAACGTAGCTGCTTTGCATGCTATGTGTGGTAGGGTTTAACTGTGGAATAAAAGGTTCAAACGTCCCCTCAAGAAAAAAAATGGTTCAAACGTGAAAAAAGATTAGAAAGAACAGGATGAAGTAACTGTAATGTTTCTGGGTTAGGAATTAATTTGGATTTTTTCTTCTTCTAGGTTTTGGATATTTTTGGGTTGAATTTAATAATAATTGAAAATCCTCTATGAGTATTTATAAATATGCATTTGTTGGACGTGTAACTTTAATAGCAGGTACTAAAAAACTAATCGGATCCGTAGAAATATTTAAAATTTTAAATAATATATATAAGGCTATTATCAAACGGGACCATGCGGACCAATACTTATTTATTTTTTGAATAAATGTAGGGTTAATAGGCCTTTATCCCTCTGTAATATAGGTCATTTTTGGTTTTCCCCCTGTAAAATTTTTGTTTTGATTTACCCCCTGTAAAATATTTTTGTTTTGATTTACCTCCTAATAGGCCAAACAAAAACGAAAATTTCTTGAAAAAAAAAATTGGTTTTTGTTTGGCCTATTAGGGGGATAAATCAAAACAAAAATATTTTATAGGGGGTAAATTAAAACAAAAATTTTACAGGGGGAAAACCGAAAATGACCTATATTACAGGGGGTAAAGACCTATTAACCCATAAATGTATTAAGCTATCTTAAAAATAATCTATTTGCCAAAAATTAGTAGAAATAGAAAAATCAAAGGATTATCGGTTGATTGATATATTTATTTATTTATATGCTAAACAGTAAGTGCTCAACAAAATAACATAAGACATAATAATACAAGACAAACGATTTTTGATGGACAAAAGACTATTTAGTTATTTAAGAGAAGTTGTATGTGGACAAAAAATTGTGCTGTGGTTTTGTGATGGACAAAAATTTCAGTTTTTGTCTTGTTCTTTGTCTTCAGTTAATCTTGTCCCCGAACGATTTTACAAATCAAACACTATACAATTAGAGTTGTCATGTTCTAATATTATTTTTTAGCGGATCAAACATACGCATAAAGTTTTTGTTAGCATTACAAAATGTTAGAAAAAAAACAGAAAACAAAGGGAAATGAGTTCCTTGCAAATAAATTAATTGCTTAAATTGAAAAATACTTTTTCCTTTTGAGAGGAAATGACTTTTATTATTTCGCTTAAAGTCAAAAGTTAATTGATAATCTGACGTTACTGATTAAATAATCAATATTTTTTTCTTCATAGAATGTTAAAGTTGACAAATAAGAAAGTTGTCTGCTTCTGTTTCATGCTACTACTAGGAGTGGTTCCCTCAAGTAATGGCGACCAGCTGAATAAGATCCCATGAACTCCACCAACAAATGCAGAATATATATATTTTTTCACGTAGAAGGTCAAAAATATTCATCAATGTTCAATTCACCTAACCCTACATTGTCTTTAAATCTTCTTTTTGTTTTACTTTCTAATAAAATATTCATCGTATGATATGATAATGACATTGACATGCACTCTAATGACGGAAAGTTACATCACTTTCTGCTTCAACAAATTGCTTCCAACTTAAGCTTCAAATCCAAGTGAAGGTGTGTTAACCGCTAATTATCATTGGTTTGTATTGTATTTGCATTTGTATCCAACAAATTTTAAGCTTAAGTTTCTTAGGTTTCCCAATACCCTTTGATGCGGGAATAATATCAGCCGTTATCTTTGTATATCGATTGATTAAGACTGAGCCATATAATTTTTTAATTTTTTTCAATGAAAAGTGTTATGAATACTCTCTTTTCAACACTTTTTTTAAAACTTGTTTTTTTATTGGATGAAATTAATGTCAATCTTACACTTTTAAACTACATAAAGTGGTGAGACTCATGTGAATTTCTCCTAATAAAAAAAATTGATGTTAGTGAAAATGTTGAAAAAAAATGTTTGTAAGACTATTTTTTTAATTAAATAATGGAGAGGCACACACACCAAATCAAAACAAAGTTACAATGGTAGGGACATAAAATCAAAACCCTCAAGAATTACCAGAAATAAAAATAGGGAAGATCTAACCTATTACGAATAAAATCATCCCAAATGACAAATGGGATGTTATCACACCAAAATTTAATTTGAATAGAAAGACCAAGCGTTACAATTTTGTATGTGGTGATAAATGTGTAAATGTGAGAGATTACAAAAGACATTCTCTAGACCAACTCCGGGACAGTGGATGAAGACTTGAAAGCCAAGTTAACCAGCTTAGAGTCTGATTCTAGCAAATGTTGATTTCATCCTCTTTGAGATGTTATTTCAATGGCCTCCATTGCTCCTATGATTTCAGCATGAAGAGCAAATATAATTCCAATATTGACAGCAAAGAAACATAAAAACTCAACATTGTTGTTCCTAAATATGCCACCACAAGAAGTTGGGCCTAAACCATGGTTATCAAAATTTGAATCTCATTAAAGATCATTGAAGTATAAAAAAAAGTATTACTTTTTCCACCATGTTGCCTTCTCACGCGCCCTGCGTTTTTTTACCAAAATACCCTTTGTCAGGATTATATAATCCGGACATTGTTAGGATTACATAATCCGAAATGATCAGAAAATCACGCTGCACCATGTCATTTGTGAAACTTGGACTTGATCATGGTGTAAGACTATTCGAAAATCATAATCCGGACAATATAGTTGTATTCCGGAATACAAAATCCGAACACCCTGTATTTGAATTGAGCTGGAAAAAGTGTCGTTTGTTTCCGGAAAACGTAATCCGGACAGCTAGGTTGTATATACTTCTCCAGAACCTAGCTGAAGCTCACCACCATTATCACAAACACTCCCTACACCTCTAGAAACACACCATTTTGGGTGAAAATGTGATTTGGAGCTGGAATCTGGTCATCAAGATGCTTTAACATCACCATTTTCGACTGAATGCAAATGTAATGTGTATATAAATCTTCCCTTATTCATTTTTTAGGAGCTTTCCTTTTGATCAGGTCATATGATATGTACTGGAGCATTCCGGAAAATAAAATCTGAACTAGAATCATGCATTTCAAATTTTATAATCTGTACAACACCTGTACAGAAACTGTGTTCATTTTCTAACTCTGCTTCACACTGTTTTCAGTTATGGTCGTTCTTGTGGATGCCGATCCACCTGAGATTGAACCTCCTATTGTGTTGTCGGTTCTTTTACTTGAAGATGTGCATGATTCTGGAAATGCCACATCCGATAATCCCCTACCACCGGAAATTGAAATTTCTTTAGGTGATGCGAAAGTAGAGGATGCTCCTCATCCTATTCCTCTTGTTGTTTGTATTGATCAGCGGAGAAATTCTAACTTGGACACAACCCCAAATTAATTTTATTTGGACACACACTCACAAATGGAGAAAAATTAAAAAAGAATGACTTTGAATGATGTGACTAAATAATTTTTCTTTAAATTTATTACATTTGTGTGTGTGTGTGACCAAATAAATTTGATTTGGACTTGTGACCATGTAAGAATTGCTCTGATCAGCGAGAACATTTTACGACTACACAAAAGTTTGCAACACAGAACGATTTGTTGGAGTGGGCTCGAGAGAAAGCAAGGAAACTTGGTTTTTCCACTGTTATTGGTAAGTCCGATAACAGTGGCAATGGAAGAAGCACATTTGTTACTTTGATATATGAAAGGGGAGGTTCATACCCCGAGTACAAGAGAAAGACTCGGAACGAGATAGCTGGTTCGGTTAAACGCGAGTGTCCGTTTCGGCTGAGAGGTTATTTGTTGACTGCTGGTGATTGGAGCCTCAAAGTTGGTGATGGTAGACACAACCATGACATGACAGATGTGTTAAAAGGTCATAAAACCGCCGGTCGTCTAAACCCAAATGAACGTGTCCACCTTCATGAGATGGTGGATTCAAACATTCCTCCGAGGCAAATGCTTACCAACTAACGGAAGAGGAACCGTACCACTTCAACTACTATCAAACACATTTATAATGCATGTCACAGGTATAGGCGGTCCATTAAGGGTACGAGGACGGACATGCAACATCTTTTGAAGTCTTTAGTTGATAATGATTATGTGTATCATTGTAGGAAGTACCATGATTCTAATGATGTCAGTGATGTTTTTTAGGCACATCCAAATTCTATCAAGTTGTTCAACACGTTCTCCACAGTGCTTGTGTTGGATTCCACTTATAAGACCAACAAGTATCGTCTTCAATTGCTTGAGTTTGTCGGTAACACCTCTACCATGAAAATGTTCTCTATTGCTTTTGCTTATATGATGTATGAGAGGTAAGACAACGTTAATTGGGCTCTTGAGAGGTGTCATGAGCTGTTGCATTCGAAAGATCTCTATCCCAAAGTAGTTGTCACTGATCGGGACAATGCTTTGATCAATGCTGTGGAAAAGGTTTTCCCTGATGCTACTACTCTGTTGTGCTCATATCACATTGGACAAAATGTGAGAGAAAAGTGTTACTTGGATTGCAAAGTGAAGGATCTCAAAGGCAAGGATGGGGAAGAGTTCAATCATGGTTCAGTGGTGAAAACTGTGATGGCTGCATGGATGGATATTGTGGATTCCGAAACGGAGGAAGCCTATATTGATAATTGGAACCAGTTCAAAGTTGTATATGGAAAATTTCCAAAGTTTTTGGAATATGTTGAAAAGACAATTTTGGATCCGGTTAAGGATAAGGTTGTGAAGTTTTGGGTCGACAAAGCAATTCATATGGGGAATACTACAACAAACAGAGCTGAATCTGCACACGCTCGTTTGAAAAAATATTTGAGTAGTAGTATGGGTGATTTAAGTACAAACTGGAAATCCGTTCATGACATGCTAGAGTTGCAACATACTACAATACATGCTTCGTTCCAAACGAGAATTATCATGCTTGAACATAGGTTCAAAGGAAAGGTGTTGTGGTCTAGGTTGATCCAAAACATTTCAAGGGAAGATTTGCATCATCTAGTAGAGGAGTATAATAAAACACTTGAAATTGGTACAGATAAATCAAGATGTGGTTGTTTGAATTTGATCACTCACAGATTACCGTGTGCGCGTATGATTGCTTTGAAGATTAAGAATAGCAGCGCCCTCCGTTTGGATGAAATCCACACTCACTTGAAGAGGTTGAGGTTCGAGTACGAGGTTGACCCGAAGCTTTATAAAGCAGACACCTCTCTATTGCCAAAATGGGATATTCTTAAGGTATTTTTTTGAAAAACTATGTTACTTTAGGTTCTGCCCAGGATTTGTGTTTCTGTTTTATGTACTGGTGCAATTTGGATTATATAATCCGAACTATATAGCTGTATTCCAGATTATTTAATCCGAAAGGATAACATTTACGCCCTATGCAAGCGCATTTAAAACTTATGCAAATGGTGTATCGGGAAGTTCCGGATTTTATAATCCGGAATGTGCATATGAGTTCCGGATTAAAAAATCCGAACTATATCAATGCTCAGAATAGATTTCATGTTTTTGCCTTGTTTCCAGCAACAACCAAAATGACTGTTTTTTTTACACATTGTAGGCCCGATTCAAGGACGCCGATTACAACATGAAGGTGCATATGAAAGAAAAATTCCAACAGTTTGTTTTACCTGAGACCACCTCTATGCGTCCACCTCCAAATAAGGTCACCACTAAAGGAGCTCCAAGGAAAGATAAACAAAGCCTTCGATCGACAAGGCGGTCCCCTTTGCTATGGGAGATTGTTGACTCCCAGGAACAACAGACACAGGGTTCACAGAAAAAATCAACAGGGACAAGTAGAAAGAGTGCACGAAAAAGCAACATTTCTCCTACTCCTCCTAAGTCAATTCCAAAAAATCTGAAGCCAATACTGTTTAAAGTCCACATACCACAGAAAGACCAAATCCCAATTTGGATGCATGACTTTATTGAAAAGGTTAATGATGTACCTAGTTATGGCCATTGTGGGTTTCGAGCAGTTGCGGTCTTACATAACTTGACTGTTGATGATCACCAAATAATCCGTTACCACCTTTACAAAGAGCTTACCAGTGTAGAAAATGCTTGGTATCGGAGGATGATTAATGATGATAGACGGTATAAAGTGGTCTACGACGCACTGTCCTTTAGCGGTATTGGGAATGCACCACCGAATATGTGGATGACCATGCCGGATATGGGTTTCCTCATCGAATAGAAATTCAACCAAACGGTTGTTGTGTTGTCCATTGGGAAAGGACGATTAGAAACCTATTTCCCTCTATGTGGTCCACCGCCACCGCCATGTATCGATCGGGTGATGTGTCTGACATATGTGAGTGACAACCATTTTATGGTATTGAATTTGAAGGATGGCTGTCTGATTCCTCCCACTTGCCCTCTATGGAGACGACACTTTCGAGAGGATGCACAAAGCTGGCCTGATAGATATGTCAGCCGGATGACAGATCATAATGAGCTAAGTCGGGCGGAGGGTCAAGAGGTGATAAGAGATGACGAAGAATTGTACATTATTAAAAATCTTGATCTCGATGAGAGGGTTGGTCTTGGTATGAAGGTTGAAGTGGATGATAGTCCCATTGATCTTTCGGCGCCATAGATTAGATATATATCATTAGTTTAGTTGAAATGTATATCATTAGGTGAAATGTGTAATGATATAGATTCAACTCTTTTTTGGCATAATGATATATAATCATTTTTTGATATAATATTTAAGTTAATTGTCTTTTATACATACATATATAACGATTTATTGAAAAACAATGATAAAAACCACAATGACATGCAAATCTGGGTTGTTCTGTTTCAGTTCTGTGTATTGAAGCAGTTCAGATTATATAATCCGGATTAGTCCGAGGGTATTTTTGGAAAAAAAATAGGGCGCCCTAAGAAAAAGCATAGATTCTAGGATAGTGACAATGATAGTAAGGATTGTATGATTCTCATTCATAATTTCTAATTCAGAACGAAGCAGTTTAAGAGGAAGGCAAGCACTAAGAGCTTTAAGTGAGGAGTTACTCTCCTCACTCCAAGTCTCTAGGGTATGTTTTATTTCTTTTGTAATTTGTCTTTAGTTACCATCAGTAACTAAATCTTTTTAGGCTAGGGTTCGAAGATGAATCTCTATTTTGTTTGTTGGATATTTTATTTAATTTAAAGTCTTTTTTCAGTCATTGTTCGAATCATATTCAATTTTACTGTCATGCGTAAGATTTGTCTCCTCTTAAGCGAATCACCCTGAGATAATGATACTCAGGAAGGTGACATACCTAATATTGGTGCATACATGCGTTAATCAGGAAGTAACTAAGATAACAAATACGATAATTAGCAAAATACAGTGACTTCATGACTTAGATCAGCCCAATAACTTCATTCTTCTTTCATCCTAGGTAAGGTATACGAGATAGGGATGTCAGTTTGTAGAACTACGAGAGGGAGTGTGTTGATGTCCTTCTAAGATTCAATAGACGAGGGTACCTTTAGGACACTGAAAATTTAGGAACCATAATATTCGTTATTGTTTCAAATACCTCTGAGAAAGTAAGAACCTATACCTACTTCTACGCGCATAAGTATATCTCCATACATGATTGACAACCCTAAACACTGAAACTTGTAGAAACTCCGGTGGAAGGTTGCAACTGATAGCTGGAGGCCAATGAACCCATACATGTGAGAGAGTAAGACCCCACATGTATGTATCCGTGTGATCAACATGTGCAACTTGAGAGCCGGTAGGTAGTAAAACCCCACGAACTCATCACTTAGATAGAAAACGCTAAAAGATGAATAAGACTAGACTGTTAAGTAATTCCAACAAATAAATATAGGGATTCTAAGAATCCTAACCGCCTCTAACATTCTGCAATCAAAACAGGTAAATCTTGCTCTGTTGCAAACAGGTCAAATTGCAAAACCCTTTTACCTTTATAATTTATGATAGAC
>Ga0228711_1002339_pt1 | contig 29062 bp, 18 predicted proteins | sample MedpolnodulmetaG_2_FD_177996 | JGI IMG/M metagenome (GOLD analysis project Ga0228711, IMG submission 177996) | Root nodule microbial communities from Medicago polymorpha collected in Santa Monica, California, United States - brown nodules | ecosystem: Host-associated > Plants > Roots > Nodule... | reverse complement strand
GGTTTTGACCGGTTCCGGCCGAGTCAACTGCATGACCGATCCAAATGTTGGCTCGAACCGGCCTACCCACCGGTTCACGGTCCGACCGGTCCGACCGGCCGGTCCGAGCCGAGTTTTAAAACTATGATACCATTAATCCAACAAACAAGGAAATAATTAACAATAATCCTTAAAACCTTTGCTTAGAAAAAACCTCCTTAAAAAAAAAAAAATCATTAAAACCTTTGCTTAAACCCCTTTTTTTTTTTGACGATAAAAAACCTTAAATACTTAACCATAATGCAATAGTTTGAGGAACAGAAAATTGTGCCTTTTCTTGCTTAATCAGCTCCATTTTTGTCCTCAATACAAGTTGTGCCTTTTCAACAGGATGCAGATGCAAAAATACAGATTGACAATACCCAATTTTACAATGAAACAAGAAAACCTAAATGAAAAAGACGTGGAAAAGAGGAACCTATGTTTAGAAATTGATCCTGCATCATACCAACTCAGAGAATTGGAAGTATATCCAGAGAAAATCAATGTCCAACACTATCTTTACAAGACGAACGAAGCCCATATGACTGAACTCAGAGTCGACCATAAGCAGCAAAGCGCGTCTGAAGCTCATGACGGATCGGAATACACTACTGATTGACAACTTAAATAACTGGTCATCTAGTCAATGAGTACATGCCGGACTAATATGTGGGTGTGTTCAAAGGGGTGTGTTAGAGAGTGTGACCTTAGCATTCCTCTAAGCATTATAGCGAACTAAAAATTATTGTTCTGAAACAAGTACATGCCGGACTAATATATAACTCATAAGACTATAAAGGTATGTTCAGTACCTTTTATAATAATGTATCCCTTTTGCGCCATAATCACAAGACTACCTACCCCTTTGAATTAATCCAAGTGTTGGATTGTCAATGGTTAAACAGAAAAATTAAGTTTTCCATTCAATGAGATGTATTGTAGTTTAGTGGTACTCATTTTGTAGTTATTAAGTATGAGACAGGTTTATTGATGTGACACACTTTCATATGAATAAACTATAGCATTTCAATAATGGTTGGACTGAAATATGATTTTATAACACAATTTTTGCTATACAATAGCAGACGTATTGTTGTTTACTCAATTCAGATTAGCATATTCAAAAAAAAATGTTGGCATTGGTATGGTTTGCAACATCAGCTTAGAGACCTTTTTGACCTTCTAATCTTGGGCGCAGAGGATGAGTAAAACTCAAGAACTTGTTTTGCCATGGTTTGCTGTAGTGTTATGTAACTTAGTTTACTATGTTGGTTCTTATGCAATATCTTAAACTGTATTTTGTATCTATAATCATTATTGAGACAATCTTTTGAAATTATGAACCTTATGCATAATAGCAAAGAATACTATGAGTATGAACTATGAACTGAAATAGCAATCTCATTTGTTGGAAATCTATCAATATAGTAGAAACAGATTTGGCAAGAATTTCAGAGAAGCAACAAAATTGAAACAGATCGATATTGCTTCTCTTTATCAGAAGCATCAATAGTAGTAATAGGATAAACCTTTTCAATATCAGAAGCGCAGTAATACGACAAACCTTTTCAATATCAGAAGCATAGTAATATCATAAACCTTTTCACTAGTTCATGAAAATTATAGTTATACGAGAGCAATTTATTGAACTAGTCCTTGAATTACCAACACAAGCTGAAGTAACTTTTGCTAATCTAACAAAAGCCTTCATATCAAAAGGAATCATCAGCCTAGGATCCAAAACTTCACTAAATCTCATGTCACCAACGATACTACCTCACATCTTCTTCCACTTCCAACAAAGTCACCCCTAAACCATAAACCCCGCTTTCCTTAGAACCACCACACCGCCCTTACCTTCATTCCAATATTCATCATCCATGTAACCAACAAACTCTATCTTACTGACCCCAAAAAATTTAAAAGTCCACAATATTAGAGAACTTAACACAGCCATGTACAATATTAGATGAGTCTAAATGAGGCTCAAGAAACAGTGATGACGAAATGGAAAAAGTCACACTTTCACCTTTCACCTCAGGTCCGAATTGTTTATGGATCCTCATTGTGTAAGCAGCATAAGTTACATAAAAAAGCCATAAAAGAACACGACAAGCATTCAAACATCTTGCACAATTTCAACAAAGCAAACATAAATAAAGCACTATCCATTCAAGCAAAAATCAAATAACATTCAAAACAAATTAAAATCAACCTTTCAAGCAACATAAATCAACCAAGCATAGAGTGAAAGAGATTAAACAACCTACTGGGAATGACTTAAGAAATTTCATCTTCACTAAGGAGTTGCAAGGAAGAAACAGCAGAGCTTTGTGATTCAATTCTACTCTCAATTATTTTATGTCTTTTTCCAATTTCACTATTCTGCCAATCACTTCCCATGCTTCACGATACCAAGAGTTCATACTTCCAATTTCACTATTCTGCCTATCACTTCTCATGCTTCATGATATCAAGAGCTCATAATAAAAGATAGATATCAGTAAAATGGTAAATACGAAAATTTCACAATCAAATTCTTCTTGTTTGGTATCACTAGTTATCTTAAGCTTGCCCAGTGTCATCGGGGAGTGAAAGCAGAGACTCTGTATACACCGCCATTTCGGATCTCATAAAGCAACGGCCACCATAGGAATGATACTCTTGCAATTGTCCTTTGTCATTAAGCTTCGCTAATCCACCATCAGCAACTGGTCCAACAATATCACCACGATTTGTAAAGCATACTGGGGAAAAACCCGGAGCGGGATAAAAAGAAAAATCAAGAGTCTTAGTCCAAGATGAATGCGCTGCGTATTCTTGCATCACCCATATCTTAATTTTAGAACTCTTCACAATCCATACACTGATAAGTCCGCCAAATACCATCAAATCATAAATTCTAAGAGAGTGACCACTATTAAAATCATCTGGAAGAGCTATCTCTGACAGTGTCATTTCCTTTAAATCATAGGCAATAATAACATTGCTTTTGGTCTCATAATTATAAACCAGCCAATGAATAGAACCATTCAAGAATGATCCGACTCTGCGACCACCTTGAGGGCTTGCAATATTCCTATAAGGCAAATCAGAATCAAACTCAATTTGTTCCCACTCATTAGCTCTCAATGAGAAAATCTCCAAGTCAATTGAACTATATACAGAAGGATTGGTATAATTGTATTTGTATGACCCCACAACTATCATGTAATCATCAGTTGACACGTCGTATCCCAAACCATGCAACAAACTGAAAGTTCTGTTATTGGCATTGAAATAGGAATGGGAGGCAATAGTTAAAGGAGACAGATGTATTCGTTTGTGGACACGAGTGGATGGATTCCATATGTAGAAGTCTCTGTAAAAATCCAAAAACAGAAACCCTCTACAGGAACCTCTAATTTCCGGATAAGATCGGGGACACAAAAAATCAGGCTGTTGTGAAGATGCAGAATCATCGTCAAGACATGCATGAAAATCTATAGATAGGGTTTCAGAACCAAGTCTTGCTATAAACAAAAGTCTGGGTGATGCAGCAAGTTGAAAATGTGAAATTGCAAAATGAGGATCAGAAATGAGAGAAAGCCATGACTTACAAACGCACTTACAACGCAACAGAGTCTTCACCGACAACTTCAACAGTATTTCCGTTATCACTTCTACCGGGAGAGGCACTCTCTTCGCCATCTTTGGTAATGAAGATAAAAACCCTAATTTGGTTTTGTTTCAAATTGCAAATAGCTAAATGCACCTCCCCTCAAATTGGTATTTTTCTTTGCCCACAATTTGGGGATCTTTGATTTAATTTAGTTTATGTTTGGTTTTGTAACGATAATAATTGATTTTAAGTGTATTGATTTTGGTTTGTAGTTGACGCGTGAACACATTGTTAGCTACATTTGTAAAATAATTATACACTGACATAACATATTAATTAAATTTATAATTTAATATGAATGAATACTATTTCGTGACATATTTATTAAAAACTTCAAAACCCAATCAATTTCGGGTATTCTCTTTAAATTTTAAATTTTTTTTTTGAAAAAAAAAGTATTCTCTTTAAATGAATGGTAATATATTGTCTCATAAGTCCTAGTTCAATTGACAAAAATGGCAAAATTGTTAAGCCAGATGTCATGACAGGATTCAAACTCCGGTACCTCCACGATGAGGATGAAGTTGGGGGTAGAATTGGAAAATTTATGGTATGTAAGTTGATTGATAAATCTGAAACAAATAATAAATTTGTAAATTATTTCAGAAAAATGGCTTTTGCCATGTATTTCTTAATAGAATGTATGGTATGAGATAACCTGAACACAACCTACAATACCAAATCATTTAGGTGGTCTAAGTTGGACCAAAACATACACGGGTCCAAACTAAAGGGACCCTACTATGAAACAATCTCTTAAAATATATGTTTGGTATGAGTGGGTCGTACAAAATTGAGATGTATTGCTGTTTAGTGACATTCACTAGTCATTACTCATTTTGTAGTTATTATGAGATTGGTTTATTGATGCAGCACTATCACTCGTGTGAATAAAACTGTAGCATTTCAATTATGGTTGGTTTGAAATATGATTTTAGAGATGCACAATTTGCTACAATAGCAGATGTAGTGTTTACTTAATTCAGTTAACATATTTTAAAAAAAAGGTTGGCATTGATTCGGTTTGCAACATGACCTCGGAGACCTTTTTTTTCCTTCTAATCTTGGCCAGAGGATGAATAATAGCAGAACCTGTTTTGCTATGGTTTGTAGTGGTAGTTATGTAACTTGGTTTACTATGCTGGTTCTTATGCAATATATTAAATTGTAATTTGTATCTATAATAACTTGGTTTATTATGTTGAGACAATCTTTTGCAATAATGCACCTTATGCATCATAGTAAAGAATACACTATCACTTAGCTTCAGACTGTCTCACTATACAATGTAGTTGAAACAGATTTCGCAAGATTTTCAGGTATCCCCAAATTCTAACATATTTGATTGTTTCTCTTTATCAGAAGTTTCAAATTCAATAGTAGTAATACGACAAACCTTTTCAACTAGCTATCAAATGAGTAAGGCATTATAATACCATTTATCTGAAAGGAAAAACAATTGTAAAATCAACGATATTGTTAGGGACAAAGTGTTGGGCGATAAAGAATTAACACAAGAATAAATTATGGATCCTTTGAATGTTCTTTATAGTTAGGAGTGAAGAAGAAATGGAAAAAGTCCTATATATACATCACCTTTCCTCTCAGGTCCCAATCATTTATGGATCCTTACTGTGTAAGTAAAATAAGTTACGTAACAAAGCCATAAAAGAAAGCAACATTCAAACATCTTGCAGAATTTCAACAAAGCAAACAAACAGAAAGCACTATCCATTCAAGTAAAATCAAACAAAAAACTAATCTATCATTCGAAACAAATTAAAATCAACCGTTCAAGTAACATAATTCAACAAAGCATAGAGTGAAAGAGATTAAACGAGCTATTGGGAGCTGCAAGGAAGAAACAACAGAGTTATGTGATTCGTGAACTGTCATTTGAGTTGCTGATAAAGATCAGCTCTACTCTCAATTATGTCATGTCTTCTTGCAGTTTCACTATTCTGCCTATCACTTCCCATTCTTCATGACACCAAGAGTTCAAAATACAAGATAAATATCAGTAAAATGGTAAATACGAATATTTCACAATCAAATTCTTCTAGTTTGTTATCACTAGTCATCTTAAGCTTGCTCAGTGCCATGAGGGAGTGAAAGCAAAGACTCTGTAGGATCTTACAAAGTAACAGTCATCATGGGAGCGATGCTCTAGCAGCTGACCTTTGTCAGTAATCTTCACTAATCCCCCATCATCACTTGGTCCAACTATATCACCACAATTTGTAAAGCATACTGGAGAAAAATCTGGAGCAGGATAAAAAGAAAAATCAATAGTCTTAGTCCAAGATCTCCACTTTCCATACACTGATAAGTCCGCCAAAAACCATCAAATCATAAATTCTATTAGAAAAATCATCTGGAAGAGCTATCTCCGACATTGTCATTTCCTTTGTATCAAAGGCAATAATAACATTCCTTTCGGTCTGATAATTATAAACCAGCCAATGAATAGAACCATTCAAGAACGACCCGACTTTGAGACCAAATCCAAAGCTATTAGCATTCCTATAAGGAAAACGAGAACCAAACTCAACTTGTTTCCAGTCATTAGCTCTCAATGAAAAAATCTCCAAGGTCGTCGAATCAGTATTCCAACCATCGCAGTTTGACGATCTGTGAAGCCCCCGATACTACAAAATGGATGACGTATCGTATCGCCCGCGTCACCGATATTTGTCCGATACTTCCCGATACGTATCAGGAGAGTATCCGAAGATTAAATTTTTTTTTTTTAATAATAATTATTCGATATTTCCTGATACGTATCAGGAGACCTATTAGGAGAATATCTGATAATTATCCTGCACTTATACCTGCCCCGATATTTCCCAATTAATGTTAACTAAAATAACTTAACTCTTGAGTATTGATGTGTTCTTTTTTGGATATCGTGCTTCTTTTTTGGATAGATAAAGTATAGCCCTAACAAATATAGTATAGCACTCTAGTGCTCTTTTTGGGATATATTGTGTATGTAATTGACTAATCATCATCGTCAATATTATTTATATTTATGTTGATGTGCTACGAGCCTATGACCGGTTTCTTTTGTTTGTTAATATATTTGCATATTAAAAAAAATGGTTATAATTATATTGTACATTTAATTATATAATTTTTTTATTAACGTATCTCAGCCGTATCGTATTTTGATTTTTGAAATTTTTCCGTATCGGTGCAGTATCGTATCTCGTATCCAAACTTCATAGTCGACGATATAGCATCCCTCAAAAATTATACTCCTGACCTCTCTCCTAAAAAAAAATACCCCTGACCTCTCTCCTCCAAGATTCAACCCATCGCCTTAGTCTATGGAGCTTCCGTTCTAATCCTCCAAAATTCAAACCAAGCCTTCCACGATGTAGATTCTATGTTGGTGGTGCGTGTGTGTAACATTTGGTTGGTCTTTGCTACTCTTCTTTGATTTTTGGTTATGTTTATATCTTTTGAGATCTCCGGTTTTAATGCGTTTGAGTTGCCAGCATCATACCATGGGTTTCGTTCCGTCATTTAAAAGACTCGTCGCATCTTCGTGCTGATTCATCTCGATGTGGTTAACAAGTTTAAAGTTGCTCCATCAACTTCTAATATTATTTCTCAAATAGATCCGGCTCTCCGTCGCTCGGCTGTCCTGACCTTCACCTAACCTTCTCTTGACTAGGGAGTTTGTTCGCTTAAATTTTAACCACTTATCTTTTCATGTCGGCTAACAAGATAATTATTTTTAAGTGTAAACAGAAACAAAGAGAGCAGGTAATTTATATAAAAACGACGTGTAAAAACAACAAATTTTACGCTCCCAACCCACAATCATGGATCTGCCGCTGATTATAACTTAATTAAAAACAATACTAAAATATGAAAAATCCAAACGAGCTTTTACAATGACTCATTGAATTTGTTTCTTGAATTATTAATGTATTTTTTGACGAATCTATATAACAATATTAAATCTTTTAAGCGAGAATTCATTGTTGGCTTGGTAGTTTATGGTGCCGTTTACGGTAGGAGAGGTGAATAGGTCTCCTACCGTAGGAGACTGTGTAAAAGACAATTTTTTTTCCTTTCCAAAAAGTCATTTTGGAAACATGTTGTTCGAGATAAATTCTATTTAAGTTATTCAATTAACTAGAGGGTAATGTTGGAATTTCCTCTTCAATAAATAATTATTTTCTCATAACTCAGCTTCGTTCCTATTCCTTGAACACCATTCTAACATTCTTTGCTATTGGTTTTATTCATCTTCATCACATCCATCTTTTTTCCATCATAATCACTTCTTCACCACAAACATCACAGCCAAGAAAAAATTATTGTTAACAATAACACAAAATCAAAAATTAATTTCCAGATCTGTTTATAATACCCAGATAAATTTTCTCTCAAACACAAATCCAATTTCTTTACCTCAACCCAAACTCATTTCTTTGATAGATCTGAAAAAGAAAAAAAAACGAATTTCAACCATTAAAAAAGAAACTCCATTGCCGGTTTTGTAGAAGGTAGCGCTCCAAAAGCCCCTTTTCGCTTAATTTTTTGAGATCGTCATCTACAATCAATACAACGAACCGATGATTCCGCTTCCATTTCTAACTCATTCGTTGTTTAAAATTGGTTTGGTATTTTGTGATTTTCACTTAATTTTCCGTTGTTTAATTTTGTGAAATTGGTTTGGTATTTTGATTCCAAAACAACAAACCATAAGTTAAAATTAGGAATTGGGATTCATTCCCTTGTGATTTTGCTATTAGGATTTTCCGAAGAAATTGAAGGTTTATCGTAATCCTCTGCTTTGTTATTCACCCATATAGTGTACTATCTTATTAATTTTCATAATTTCTTACAGATACTTTTTATGAGAAAGGCTAGTTAAATTAAACAAAATTCCAGATTTTAATAGTTAAAAATATTTTATCGAATTGCAGTAAAAAAAATATTATTGAATTAATTAGTTAGTAATGAAAAATATTATTAAATTAATTAGTTAGTAAAGACCAAGAACTATTAAATGTGTGAGCATGTTGGGAACATATGCAAAAGAAAAGAAATGCTTGCTGGTGGGAGAAATGTTTGATGTGACTCCTAGAGAATAAACAAGGCACATGAGTTTGTATGAGCTTGTTGGGATTTTTCCAATTTTACCAACAATACCAAAAACACCCTTTTTAAAAATGAATATAAATGTTTAAATAACACAATCTTAATGAATTATATGACATGTAAATCTCAGCCATTCAAAAGTTTTCAACGACATCCAATAGTTGACATCTGTTTTGTAAAAAAAAGTAAAAATCCAAATCTCCTACGGTAGAAGACCTAATGAGATCTCCCACGTAGCCTTTGCCGTAGTTTATATAGTTGAACTGGAAGATGCCTTATTCACAACTTCACACCAAATTTTTTTGTTGTCAAAATAAAACAATACCCCAACAACAAAATAGATACAAATAACTTACTACCAAACAACACTTTCCATTCCAAATCCCATATAAATATCCTTAATTTTTTTTTTACAATGCTTCGATGTCGTACTTATTGGTTCAATCGAACGTGGCTGATTCTTATAGAAACAAAACATGAAAATAGTATCTATCCAAAAGATTCCAACTCAGAACCTGACACAAAAACACAAAACTGCTTTGACACATGAGTGTTGTGTATTAAAACACTTAAACTTATCTCCTCCTCAATTGGATGTTACTTTTGTAACACCAATTTTGTGTGTTATCTAACTTCAATGGCTTCTCATCTTACTCTTCTTCATGCTCCTCCTCCTCCTCTTTCACTTCAAACAAAAACCTTTCATTCCAAATATATTACCATAAAACCACTCAAACCAACTACGACTTTTTCTTCATCTTGTTCTCTCTTTCCATGTTCCTTAAAAACAACACATAGAGGATCATGTTCTTCATTCATTGCATGTTCTTCTTCAAATGGTAGAAGTCCAAATGATTCAGTGGATGATGGTGTTGTTAAGAGTGTTGACCAGCTTCTTGAAGAGAAAAGACGAGCTGAATTGTCTGCTAAAATTGCCTCAGGTGAATTCACTGTCAAACAAGAATCTGGGTATGCTTCAACAACCATAAAGTTTCCAATTTTTCATTCTTTCTTTCATTTTTTGTCTAAATTCAATGATGGGTTGGTACTGAATAATATCCTCATTATCTATAGTGTATAATTTGATTTTGGTAAAATTTTTTTTTTTTTTGTGGGTTTGATATAGTTTACCTTCTATATTAAAGAAGAGCTTGTCAGATTTGGGAGTGTCCAATGAGATTCTGGAATTTTTATTTGGTTTGTATCCCAAAATTCCTGAGGCAAAAGGGTCAATTAGCGCTATTCGAAGTGAGGCCTTTTTCATTCCATTGTATGAACTTTACATCACATATGGTGGGATTTTCAGGCTGAATTTTGGACCAAAGGTTAGTTAAGTCTTTTTTCTAGCTGAAATTTAGTTCATTTCTTTTTGAAAACAATGTCTAATAAGTTATATGGGATAGTTGACTAAGGTTCGACTCATTTTCTCTACCTTCTGTCCGTGACAATTGCATAACTTAGGTTTGTTTGAATCAAAGGGTCCTTCATTGGGTAGGTGATTTTAATCACCTATGAAACACTGACATTGACACCAGACACGACACTGACACTATAGGTTGATAGCCGTAATAAATAATTTGAGAAAATAGAAGTAATCACATGTGTCGATGTCAATGTGGACACTAGACACACCTTCAATTTGAAGTGTTGGTTACATAAGTGCTTATGTATAATAAGCTGTTACCATAACAAGCACTAATGGTCATTTGGCAACCGTCACTGAGGGAAGCTATGAAAACAAGCTGAAAACAACTATCATAAGTTGTTTTCATGTACTCTCACAAGTGTTTATGCCAACAGATAAACTGAAATTAGTCAATCCAAGAAGGCCCAATGTCTTATATGGGATAGTTTATTCTGTCCATGACAATTGCATAACTTAGGTTTGAATTAAGGGATCCCTCATTGGGTAGGTGATTTGTAATCACACTGATTATTTGCCATGGCAATGGAATGGGGAGAGACTATCCTCACCTTGAACTTTACTATGTCAATCAATAATAAAAGGCGCTTTATATGGGATAACTGAGTTTCCTTATTGGTTATCTTGCAGTCCTTTCTGATAGTATCGGATCCGGCTATTGCAAAACACATATTGAAAGACAATTCAAAGGCTTATTCTAAGGTAATCAAATCAATAGTCAACAATGATTGGCACTGTGCAATTATTTTTCAGCTCCGGCGCTTCTTCCTTACATTGTTTGCTACATCTCCATGTGCAGGGTATCTTGGCTGAGATCCTGGATTTTGTAATGGGGAAAGGGCTTATCCCAGCTGATGGGGAAATATGGCGAGTTAGACGGCGTACTATTGTCCCAGCATTGCATCTGAAGGTTTTCTAGTGTTCTTGGACTGATTTATTTAAAGTCAATGTTTGAAACATATCTTAGATAGATATTTCTAAGCTGCTAATGTCATGAATCAAAGGGTTCCTTGGAAAAACTAATGTAGGTTAGAATGGTTATCGGTTATAATTGAGTTATTTGAGGAATACTCGAAACTTTAAGAAGCTAGGTAGCATTGTTACCTAATGAAGGTACATAGATTCACCAAACAATATTGATCACCATTAGAATGTCATTTATGACATTTGAATCTATCCATTTGATGCTGTTGAGAGATGCTTGCAACTTTATTTTTTTGCTTAAATCTGCAGCTTATCTATTTTGCTCTTGATTTCATTTCTTGAATGTGATTATATAGTTTGTAGCAGCTATGATCGGCCTTTTTGGACAAGCTACGGACAGGCTCTGCCAGAAGCTAGATACTGCTGCATCCGATGGAGAAGATGTTGAAATGGAGTCACTTTTCTCTCGATTGACGTTGGACGTCATTGGGAAAGCAGTATTCAATTATGATTTTGATAGTTTATCAAATGACACTGGTATAATTGAGGTAACTCTTTTGGAATATTCCTTTACTCAGGCGTATGTAGGTATATAGATATGGAAGCAATTGCCCCCACAAGATAATTGTTTTTTTACTTAAAACTTAAAAGTACATAATACATTTTTCTCCCCGTAGAGAAATAGATGTTGTCCCATTAAGCAGCCCATATCTCCTCGGTCCAGTTTCGGTTTTCAAAATATGAAATATATGAAGACCAAAACCCAATATATTTTTCCGTTTTTTTCTTCTTCATGAAATTATGTATTTTGTAAAAACTTATAAAATCTTTCTTCCGTAAAAATATTATAGACTATTTTCTTGCCAACATTCATGAAAGTTTCTGGATCCACCACTTTTTACCCTTCTGTCATTTTTTATGTAACTGTTTACAATATATCTTGCTTTTTCTCAGTGAAGTTAATTGTTGCACTTTACCTAATTAGTCAGGCTGTTTATACCGTACTGAGAGAAGCAGAAGATCGAAGCATTTCTCCAATTCCAGTCTGGGATCTCCCAATATGGAAAGACATATCCCCGCGTCAAAGGAAGGTTACTGCAGCTCTCAAACTTGTCAATGATACACTTAACAATCTCATAGCAATATGCAAGGTAATTTTCTCATTACAGTGACACAAGCGACAAGCCTATCTTCTCAAAATAGGTTCAGGTTAATTCAGTAACTTGATACCTATGTTTTTAGCTTAATTTTTCAGATATATTGTGGAATAGTGAGATAGTTTTAATCCTGTCGTGCAATTCTCTATTGATTTACCACATCTAGGTCTTGTATTTTCCATCTACAATGTTTCATGGAAATTGGTGCACTTGATATCTGATGATTATTCTTATTTCCACTTATGAGTTAGATTAGAGGAACTGCTATAATTTCATCTTTAAAGCACATATTTTGAATCTTACGTAGGTTACCAGAATATGGGTATTCTTCTTATATGATATCTTGGTCTTGCAATATACATAGTTTTGCACAACAAAGATTACTTCTCTGATGTTGCATGCAATAGTTTTCCGATATGCTTTTCAAAACTTAAGAAATTTAAGATACAAACTTTGATTTGTATGTTAAATAAATATCACTTCTACATATAAATTTAATGCTGTCATTAACCAGCTCTTCGTAGAAACACACTTCAGTGATTCATCTTTTTACTATTGTGGACCTTTAATACTACAGCTCTATATGTTGTTGTTTCATATATGTTTTTCAATTATCATTAAACAGAGAATGGTGGATGAAGAAGAGCTACAGTTTCATGAAGAGTACATGAATGAACAAGATCCAAGTATTCTTCACTTCTTGTTGGCGTCAGGAGATGATGTATGTGGACTACTTCATAAATTGCATTAGTCAATAGAGAAACTTGTTGTAAGTGCAAACTATGAAAGTAATGACTTCTTGTAGGTGACAAGTAAGCAACTTCGTGATGACTTAATGACAATGCTCATTGCTGGACATGAAACATCAGCCGCTGTTTTAACTTGGACCTTTTATCTTCTTTCAAAGGTAATAAATATGTGGCTATGGTTAAATAAAATAAAATAAATATGCATTTTTGTATCTATACCTATACATATGTGTGTGCTTGTGCGTGTACGCCGTGTAATAAAACATTGCAGTTATTTCTTCACATAACCTCAGACTAAAATATGCACACTTGACTTATTTCTTCATTGTGATTTATAAAACTGAAGAATTAATGTTATAATGCAGTAGTGGCTAATAGCCTAACACAATAATATTTTTTCTTTTTTATACTGGCTGCAGGAACCTAGTGTCATGTCCAAGCTCCAAGAAGAGGTTTCATGAGATCCTTAGCTTTCACAGTAGTATCAAAGTATCATATTAGATTTCCGGTTCATAAGAATAGGATAATATATACATTTTCACAGGTTGATTCTGTACTTGGTGACCGATTTCCAACTATTGAAGACATGAAGAAACTTAAATATACAACTCGAGTGATCAATGAGGTATAACGATTGCATACCTCCCGTCATGTTTAAATTGATTATTTTTATAGCTAGCTAGTGATGGACTTTTCTAAATATACACAATTTTCAGTCACTGAGGCTTTATCCACAACCGCCTGTGTTGATTCGTCGCTCTATTGAGGATGATGTTCTTGGAGAGTATCCTATAAAAAGGTAATTCGTAAAAATATCATCTTGTTTAGCTGGTTTAGAACAGTTTTGCCATTTTTTTTATTTAATAGTCTTCATTTTTCTTTGTTTCATCTTCGACTTTCTCTTAGTATTGACTTATTGACCAAAAATGTTAGTTCAAAGTTCTTGGCTATAGAGTATACTACTCTAACCTACTTAAGGTTTGATAAAATTACTCTAAACAAAACACGATCATCTCTATTATCGATTTTTATATGTAAATAGACCCTGTCGAATTTGTCCATGCACAGTTCGCGATAATTTTTTTCTTCTTTTCAATATGTGATATATTGAGAGTCTTTCTTTCTGATATTTGGTGACTTTATCTCATTAATTATTTGCAGAGGAGAAGATATTTTTATATCCGTGTGGAACCTGCATCGCAGTCCAACACTGTGGAATGATGCTGATAAATTTGAACCTGAAAGATGGCCATTAGATGGACCTAACCCTAATGAGACAAACCAAGGCTTCAAGTATATTACCTCTATTTAATCAATTTGCATTGTTTATAATATACAGGCAAATAATTATGTTATTCTTTCTTGTAGATATCTTCCATTTGGCGGAGGGCCGCGAAAATGTATAGGGGATATGTTTGCTTCATACGAGGTATGTCCATGTTAACTGTTGTGTTGTTAAATCTTTTGGTTATCCGACGAGCTAGTTGGAGAACCATGTTATTGTATGAATGGATTCAGTTTTCTCAAGACTTGTTGAGAGAAAATGCTGTGCACATACTAATGGTAATTTTTGTTCATATGCTTTTATAATGCTTATTGTAAAGGTTGTAGTAGCACTTGCAATGCTTGTTAGACGGTTCAACTTTCAAATGGCAGTTGGAGCTCCACCAGTAAGTTTGTTACTTTGTTGTGATATTTTCAAGGTTTTATGAAGTTTCTAAATATTATTGTGAAATTTTTCTTTGTATAATTATGTTTTTAGTCTGCCAACTTTTCCTAATATTTGGTTTTGGTCCCTAATGTTTAAAAAGGACATTATTGGTCCCCAATGTCGTGAAATGTTTTCCTAATACTGTATTTGGTTTTGGTCCCTATTGTTTAAAAAGGATATTATTGGCCCCAATGTTCTGAAATCTGCTACAAGTTACAATTGGTTGTAGTCGTTTTATTTTAGTCCATACAGTATAATTTGTTCTCTCATTTTAGTCCTTGTAATATCTTTTTCTTCGTTTTATTGCCTAAAATCAAGATTAAATATCATAAATATTACATGGACTAAAATAAATCATCTTGAATTAATTATTGCATGCATATTTTCAAGATATCAAGGATGAAAAAGTTACTTTTTGTTTAAAAGACTAAAACCAAACATTAACATAAGTTGGGGGACTAAGAACATATTAACTCTTTTTTGCCAAAGATAATGATTGATTGCTTGAACTCCCCTTAATTGCATTTTAAGGTTAACTGTGTTGAAACAAATAACTGTGTTTGGGATGGCGTTGAACAACATAAACAAGTTGTTCCAACGCCACCGCAAACACGCTTTCATGCTACCATGTGCTGAATGGCAAGTGCTAGCTTGTCAACTGTCATGATTTGACTGAAATCCTCTTACTAACTCAACTCATTGTGTTTTTATAGGTTGTGATGACTACTGGAGCCACAATTCATACAACACAAGGATTGAACATGACTGTAACACGCAGAATAAAACCTCCCATCGTTCCCTCATTACAGATGTCAACATTGGAAGTGGATCCATCCGTGAACATTTCTGATAAAACCGAGGAAATAGATCAGAAAGGCCAAGTTTATGAGGCTCAGAAGTCCTGATTTCTGGAAATGGATCCATACAAGATAAAATGGGTACAAATAGAGTTATTTTCTATCTTCCTAGTGAGTTACTTATTTAGTTCCTTTCTCAAAAGGAAGAGAGAGTCAAGTCCTTCAAATCCTTCTCATCTTCACAATTCTTAGTAAATAGAGTACAACAATTCACAAATCATTTCTTATCGAAAAAGCTTCTAAAGAAATATAGTATTCAAGTCAATTGAGATTATCATCTATTATGTAGAGTCAGCAATACTATGAACGTGGATCAAAGTTACAAGTTTTATTCTATATATACATTTATAGTTGATTTATAGTTGGTATTTGAATATCCATTTGTTACTAAAACGAAGGACCAAACTAGTCTTATATGGACTAATATTGATGATTGCTAAAATGAATTATCGGGAACGAAAGCATTTGAAGATATTGAATAGGATAATCGGTTTCTTTTCTTTCACGTAACAACATTTTGCTTATATGTTTTCCTAACACTTAAGCTAATTATTAGGAAGAAAATTATCCCGTCTCTTATAAAATTTGAAGTGAATCATTTTGATCACTTCTTGGATGAGTAAGTCTAATAAGTTTTGTAGGAAGTGTGCACTTCGAATACACTAAGGCTTCGTTTGGTAAAACTAAGTTATAAGCTAGTGAATGTCAGGAATCAAGAAGATTTTCTATTGAACAAAAGAATGATTTTCTGTTATAAGTGTTTTCACTCATATATTCAATAGCTACCTGATGCTATATATATGGTACATATAATTTCTGATACATGAATAACAGAAACATAACTAGCTAGCATAGTTTTGGGATAAGGCCCAACAAATCTAATTCTAAGCCCAATAATTCCTCCCTTAAACTGGAGTACTTGTACAACAGTTTAAATCTCTTCAATACTACACATTCCAAGCTTTGCACGCATCGTCAGAAACGTATCAAGTTTCACAGGCTGTGTGATAATGTCTGCCAGTTGCTCACTAGTATCACAGTAACTCAACTCTATCTTGCCTTCTTTAGTTAAATCCCTCAGAAAATGGAATCTAACATCAATATGCTTGCATCTGCCATGCATAACAGGGTTTTTTGAGAGCTTTATAGTTGAACTATTATCACACATCAGAGTTAGGCACTTCCTTTGACACTGTTTTAGTTTCCTTAGAATTCTCTCAAGCCAAATAGCATGACTCGCACAGAATGCAGCAGCAACAAATTCTGCTTCTGTAGTAGACAAAGTCACAATTGGTTGTTTTTTGGATGCCCAAGACACAACACCTGATCCAAGTGAGAAAACATACCCTGATGTGCTTTTCCTGTCATCGATATCGCCAGCATAATCACTGTCTGTGTAACCAATCAGCTCACCATTACCCTTTCTTTTGTACAAAATGCCGAACTTTTCTGTACCCTTAAGATATCTCATAATTCTTTTGACTGCCTGAAGGTGAGATTCATCTGGTGCTTCCATATATCTGCTAACAAGGCTGACTGCATACATGAGGTCAGGTCTGGTTTCCGTGAGATACATTAGACTTCCTACCATTTGCTTGAATTTCTTAGCATCTACCTTTGCTTCATTGCCCTCTTTTGTGAGCTTGTTGCATGGCACAATGGGATTCCCAACAGCTTTGCTATTGCTCATCCCAAATCTATCCAGCACCTCTCTTGCATATTTGCCTTGACTAATGAATATTCCCTTTTCACTTTGCATTACTTCCACACCCAAGAAGTAGCTCATTTTCCCCAAATCTGTCATGTCGAATTCCTCATGGATGCTTTAAGTTCCTCAAACATCTTCTCATCATTACCAGTAAAAATGAGATCGTCTACATAAAGACTAACAATCAGAATTTCCCCTTTTTCTTTTAATTTTACAAACAAGGTGTATTCAGACACACATTTCTCAAATCCCTCCTTGATGAAATAGTTTTCTATCCTTGTGTACCAAGCTCGTGGAGCTTGCTTCAGTCCGTACAAGGCTTTGTTCAATTTGTAAACTTTATCCTTTCCTCCCTGCTTGTAATACCCCTGTGGCTGCTCTACATATATGTCTTCATTCAATTCACCATGAAGGAAAGCACTTTTCACGTCAAGTTGAAACACACTCCATCCTTTATGAGCTGCCAATGCCAATACAGTTCTTATGGTATCCCACCTTGCAACCGGAGCAAAAACATCAGTGTAATCAATTCCATACTCTTGAGAATAGCCCTTAGCCACAAGCCTTGCTTTGTGTTTATCAATCTCTCCTTTCTCATTTAATTTTGTTTTGAACAGCCATTTCACACCAATTATTCTAGCACCAACAGGAGGATTGATTAACTCCCATGTTTTGTTCTTTTCAATTGATTCTAATTCTTGTTCCATAGCTTTCTTCCACTTTTCATGCTTACTAGCTTCTTCAAATGTCAACGGATCAACTGATTCTGTGAACCCAACAAAGTTCTGAACTTCATCATTCTCTTCATCTGTGCTAGTATGATCTCTGTAGTGATCATTTAGATAGGCCGGTGGTCTCCTATTTCTTTCACGATTCTGATTTACATTATCTTCAGAATCCGACTCAGCAGTTGGAGTTGCTTGGTGTATAGTGTCTGCAGCTTCTGTTATTACTTCATTATCACTGTTTTCTTCATTATCTTCTAGATCAGCAAGTTCAGATTGATCTTCTTTCCCTTTCTTAGACCAGTTCCACATGCCTTGTTCATCAAATACAACATCCCTACTTATTACAATTTTCTTAGAGATAGGATCAAAAAGCCTATAAGCCTTTGACTCTTCACTTACTCCCAGAAGAACACACTTACTGCTCTTGTCATCAAGTTTCTTCCTTTGGCTATCTGGAATGTGAGCATATGCTAAGCAACCAAAAATACGGAAGTGCTTTACAGAAGGCTTCTTGCCACTCCATGCTTCTTCTGGAGTTGAATTCTTCACTGCAATTGTGGGACTTCTATTCTGAACATATACTGCCCAATTTACCGCTTCGGGCCAAAACTCCTTTGGAACCTTTTTCATAGAGAGAATGCTACGCACCATTTCCATGATAGTTCTATTCTTTCTTTCAGCCACCCCATTCTGTTGAGGGTTGTAGGCTGCAGTCAGTTGCCTTTTTACACCATTCTCACTACAAAACTTCTCAAATTCTTTTGAGGTGAACTCTCCACCTCTATCTGTTCTTAGACATTCAATATTTTCACCACATTCATTTTCAGCAATAACCTTGAATTTCTTAAAGCATTCTAAAGCAGCGGATTTTTCAGACAAGAAATACACCCAAGTTCTCCTAGTCATATCATCAATAAATGTGATGAGATACCTCTCACCACTATTTGAAATTGGATTGATAGGACCACAAATATCAGCATGAACAAGCTGTAGTTTCTTTGATGCTCTCCAGGTACTTTGTTGAGGAAAAGGATTTCTATGTTGTTTACCAACTAGGCAATCACTGCAAACTGTGTTAGATTTTGTGATATTTGGGAGTCCATCTACCAATTCATTCTTAGCAAGAAATTCCAGTCCCTTGAGACTAAGATGCCCATATCTGCAATGCCATAGGTGTGTAGTATCTTCGCTAGTCATTCTAAAGCACCTTTCAAGCACAGGTGAGGCATAGATGGGAAACATTCGATTTGATGACATTTTAGACTATAGCAGTAATCCCTTTTGTTTATGATAAACCTTGCATTTATTTTCATTGAAAACAACCTCTAAATTTCTGTCTTGAAGTTGTCCGATGCTTAGAAGGTGATTTTTCAATTCAGGTATATAGAATACATCTATGACAGTATGAACTCCATCCTCTATTTTCAGGTTTATGCTACCCTTTCCCATAACATACATTCTCGAATTATCACCTAACTTTACAGTAGTTCTATAATTTTCATCAAGATCGTAAAACCATTCCTTGCAGCCACACATATGATTGCTACACCCAGAATCAATAAACCATACCTGTTTCTTTGAGAATTTATCTGATTCAGTTTGAGCCATTAAGAGCATTTCTTCTTAGTCATCGAATTCAGCATAATTCACATTCCCATCTGAATTAGAGCACTCATACTGATAGTGCCCAAATCTGTGGCATTTGAAGCACTCAATTTGATCCTTATTGAAGAATTGTCTTCCTCTACCACGACCTCCTCTGTTACTGTTTCTTCCTCTTCCTCTGCTTCCCATTCTTCCAGAATTAATCACCCTCAATGCTTGTTCTTCATGGACCAGTAGACTACTTTGTAATTCATCGATTGTGAGGGTAGTGACGTTGTTTGATTCTTCAATTGAACAAACCACATAATTGAATCTTGCAGTCATAGATCTGAGAACACCGTTTGTTCCATGATTTCACCATGCGCCTTCATCTTGTTAGCAATCGAGAGAAATACTCTTCCACAGATTCCCCCACAGTGTCAAGGGGGAATTTGACATGCATTAAATTTCAAAACCAATTCAAGCTTCAGCCAAAATTAAGTGTAGATAGGAACATTTAACCAAAGTTATACCATTCATCCCTTAACTTAATTATAAAAAATTCAAAAAGTCCAAAAAAAAAATCATCAAACTCAAACAAATTTAAATTTTCATCATACAAACCTAAAAACTCATATTTTATTGAAAAAATTTCATAAAAAATGATAAGATATTAACATTTTATAACATAAAAACTAAATCGGGACAAAAATAAAATTAAAGACAAAAGTATTATCTAAAATTAAGTTAAGGTCTCACAGTCCTTTTAAGTTTGATGTTTATAACAAATTAGTCTTTTAAGTTTTTTTTTTTGTTATAAATTGGTCTAGTCATTTAAGTCATATAATATTTACATTGTTACCCATTTTTTCAGCCAACTTCTTAAAAGGTGTTTACAAACCATTTTTTTTAGTGGTGGTCGGGGTTTGAACCCCGAACTTTGTATATATTATGCGTTGTTCCTACCAACTGAGCTAAGGTCACGAAGACCATTTAATATTAATGTGGTAGGTCCAAAAATACTTATAACATTAAACATGATTACTTACGCATATTTTCTTCATCTTCTTTTTGAATTCAAGCTTAATTTTACAAATAAATATTTTATCAAAAATATTATAAAGTAAAGAATCAATCAATTTTGTGTCAAATATAGACCGAATAAAACACTTATTTACCTTACTTTTAAGAATGATGAATTTAGACATATCAACTTATGATTAAATATCCACTTTAACACTTTTTAAGAGAGCTTAGTATAAATATATCAGTACAGATATTTTCTGACATAAAAACGAAATTGTAACAAAATAAACTTAAAGATTATCTTGTCTTGTTATAAACATCCGCAAATGATATTTGGCCAAATAACTTTATAAAAGAGATAAATCACGATGAACATTGGAGAGTTGCACTGAACGCATTTGAAATTAAGTAGGGTAGATCCAAACATACAATAAAGTAAAAAAAACTTTAGATAAAAGTTAACAAGATGATGTTTGTGCTTCATCTAAAAAACAAGATATGATGTTTGTAACTGTATAAAAGTATAAACCTTCCAGCTCTAAATATAAAATTTATTAAAAATATTCTCCCTTTTATAGAATTTCTTTAAATTAACTCTTACTTTTTTTTAACAAAAATATCTATTGTTAATTTTGTAACGAATAAGTAGATAATAAGTGTCTTGTAAAAAAAAAAAGTAGATAATAAATGTTTCCCTCCAAAAATGATGTCGTGATTGTGAGTTGTGCTAAACACGGCAGTAGAGTGTTAGCTTTTGAGCAGCCCATGTGGTTCATTAATGCCAATCCTCATTTCCTTGTACCCAACTTGGACCGAGTCAAATGATCATTATATGCGGATTACTGCTCTTCGTCCAACAAGTTTTGCTCCCACCAAACTAAATTGATCAAAATACCTCTGCGTTAGTTAACTAACGCAAATGTAAAATTAACCTAACTTAAAATTTCATTTTTTTACACAGGCGTGACTTAAGTCACGCCGCATGAGTTAACTCACGCAGGTGTTATACCCTGCGTGAGTTAACTCACGCTAGTTTGTTGAAGTTCCAAAGTCAAGTTTGTTGAAGTTCAAGCATGAAGGTAATTTTTTTACTAGTCATACTTCTTAAAATTGATATTTTCACGAGTTTGTTGAAGTCCTAGTTTAGCTTCTTCAAGTATTTTTCTAAGAAGAATAAATCAAGTTTTGGTAGCAGAAATTGACCATGAGTTCCACCTTTGAATGTTTTAGCGACAAAATACATAATGGATTACACTTCAATCCATGATTGGATTAGAATCTTCATCAACAGATGCAGAGTTCAAGGCATGAATACTAATTCAGTGGAGGAAAACTTGATTCGGTGGAGGAAAACTTGATTCGGTGGAGGAAAACTTCAACAAACTAGTGTGAGTTAACTCACGCAGGGTATAACACATGCGTGAGTTAACTCATGCGGCGTGACTTAAGTCACGCATGTGTAAAATTAAGTCATGTTTGATTTACACATGTGTTAGTTAACTAACGCATGGGTATTTTGGTCAGTTTGGCTGGGTGCGAGCGAAAAGTGCAGGGGGAGAGCAACAATCTTATATGCGATCTCACACAACTCTTGTCAATCTCTTGTAAATGATCGCATAAAAGAAGAGTTATTAATTAGAGATCTTTGCAAACTTTTGTCTTAACGACACATGGGTTCGTTTGGTGTGCATGATAGGATAGAGATATGATAGGATTAAAAGTTGGATAATGATAGGATATGATAATGATAGGATATACACTTATCCTATCATGTGTTTGGTGCACACATGATAAAAAAGATGATATCAATATCTTATTTTATCTTGTGTTTGGTTCACGTGATATGATAATATAGGATGTGGATCCTCTTCTACCGCTCCTTCATTGAGAAATTAAGCTAAAAATAATAATTAAAAGAAAAAGATTAAACCCATTTGTTTTGTACCACCGACAAGCTATTATGCACTTCATCTCTTTCCTCATGCAAGGTGGTTTTCACGGTAATCTTAGACTTAATTCTTCAACTTCCCATTCCAAAATCAAATCAACCATGGAACTTATATAAAATTATATATTAGAATAACCATGATTTCATTTATAAAAGATATGAACATAGCAGATTAAGAAGCAAAAGATAAAAATTCGATTGGAATAGAAACAAAATTGAAACACGAAGCACAAAAAAATAAGAAGCCTGAAGAATTGAAAATCTATTGAATTGAATAGTAACAAGAAACACGGTTGGAATTGAAAATCAATTGGAGAGAATCGGAAAAAAAAATTAAAAAGAAAAAACCTAATGAAAGGGTAAAGGCAAGCTAAAATTAGGAGCAAGAAAGAACCGAACCAAGATTTTGGAATATAATTGTTGGAGTGGGTGGGGTGGGAGTCGAAGAACGTCTCTGAGAAAAAGAAGAAGCGCGTATGATAACTCTAAGCTATCAGGTTGTTAACCCACCAAAAACTAAGGATTAAAATTACAAAGAAACAATAGGATAGGATAAGTAATAGGTTTATTTTATCCTTTCCTACCGATGCACCAAACAACGAATTTAAGTAGGATAATAGTGTTATCATATCCTATCTTCTTATCTTGCGCACCAAACGGGCCGTAAAATCCCAAAGTAACAACTTTGCATGGGAAACTATACTAATATTTTAACTTTTAATTTTAAAAAGTTGAATGAATCTACAACTTTTAAAATATAAATCCTCCGGTCACTATTATAAGCCAAAATTTATATTTTAAATTCATTCAATTAATGATGTATCTCATCTTTATTATAGACTATATATCATTTAATGAATGAATCTAAAATGTTGATTTTTGCTTATAATAGTGATCGAAGAGTGTATGTTTTTATATTGAGTTCGTGTCTTAATGACACATATTAGCATTTGTTGTTATTTAATTCGAGCATTGTTCTTATACTATCTATTTATTGAAAAGTGTCAATTTTTGTTTACATTTTGTTATAACTTAGATGTTCCAAATTTTACTTATATGTCATGTTATTTAGATGGAGTATAGCTTAAAGGAACTCGAACATTTGTATCAACTATAGATATAACTTTATTTATATGTTATGTTAATCGGATGGAGTATAGCTTAAAGGAACTCGGACATTTGTATCAACTATAGATATCAATTCGATCCAGGTTTGGTATTTTGTTGGTGATGAGTTCGGTTTATAGTTTTATGAATTTGAACGAATGGAGGTTAAATATACAATTTGGTCACTAAGCTTTTAGGTTCGTATCAACCTAACATTTATAATAAGGTCATTATTTTTCTCACCTTATGAGCTTCTCACGCCTTATTCGAATTCTAAAATTCGAAATATTTCAACGTGTTTTTGAAGGTTTTATGGAGGTTTTTATGAAGTTCGGATTCTAAAATCCAATCTGCATAGGGCACGTGAGAAGCTCATAGGTTAGGAAAAGAAACACTCCTATAATAATATCAACAATCCAACCAAGAGCATTTGAATGAGATGATAAAAAAAAATTCATCTTAACTAGAGGTCTTGAATTTGAATCCAACCTCTGAGAATGCAACAATGATCTCTTCAGTTGTACGCAAATGATATCCAATTAAAAAAAAAATCCAAATTGTTACCTAGAACAGTAAAAAGTTAATATTCTTTGTTTGTCCTTTGTTGATATTCATCTAGATTAGATGATAACAAGTTGGTAATGTTAGAAATGCATTCGAAACAAAGTGTATAATGGCATTGACACGATCCTAATGACTAAATCAAATTTTTACTCATTATGGCATTAACATTGCATTCATTTACATTTTGTTCTCAGTTTTTCAATTTTTTTATTCGATTTTAGATGAGTTTTAAAACACAGTGTATAATATGCTTAAAAATCACTATTTAGTCGAACATCCATGATTTGATTGTTGTTTAACAACTCAACGATATTTAAAACATGAGAATTTTGAACCAGGTTTTGAAAGGATTGAAACAGGCATGTATGACCCGTCTAAGGATGAAAATCATATACATATACATAACATGTGAAGTAAGCATGTTTCTTTCCATAAAAGATCCAATGAAGAATATCATCAGTTAAGCATGTTTCTTTCCATAAAAGATCCAATGAAGAATATCATCAGTTATGACCGTTCTGACTATTTCTGGAGAAGCTCAACAAAATCACCACGACAATTTACATTTCACAATCTCTGATGTAGCAGAACTAGACTGAAGAAAAATTAACATGTTTACATAGAGGAATGTGTTGTATGGACAAGAAGCCATTAAGCAGAAGAATGGTAGCAGCCAAAGCATCCTCGTATAGATAAATGTTTATATATTGAGGGTACTGGCCTGGGCTCAGCCTCAGTATCAGGTTTTTCGCGCGGATAATGTTTATAGAAGGCGTTAACTGCTCCTGCTACCCCATCTTCATTTTTCATGGCGTTAGCAAGTTCAACAGCACGCTTTTTCACCTGCATAAAAGCACAGAACAATATATCAAAAGACATAAGAAAACGAATAGATGAAAGCCTCTTAAGTTATCAACGAAGGCACAACACTGGTTGGCCTACTTAATAGGTAGTATGAAATGTGATATATGGAAGACCATTAGAGGTGATATTTGTCAAGATTACATTTATTTGATCTTGTTCAATACTCTTTTGCAAGAGTTGGAAATTGTATACTGGTCGTTTATTTGATTTTGTCTCCGAAATGTACTTGTCACTCCCATAGCATAATATATAAATCCTTATATTTCAGATAATAAACGATGCCAGATAAGCATAAACTATTTTCTATTCTTGCTCAAGGTAAACCATAATCCCCTTTTCCAGGTTCCATTATGGTGTCAGAAGCTTGTGCATCGTGAACAAGGATGAAATTCATTCTACATGCTAATGCGACGTTCACAATATTAACTGCTCCGATCACAATTGAACATTACCTCTGGATTCAGCATAAAGCGTATGGCATCAACCAGCCTTTCCAACGTAAACTCCTCTACCCAGATGGGTGCAGGACCCACTCCTCTGGCATGCACCCGCTCTCCCCAAAATGGCTGGTCCCCAAAGAATGGTACAACAGTGGTAGGGCACTACAAAAATAAAGAAAAGAGGTACTCTACTGTAAGATGCATTTATAATATAACACTGATGTTATAATATTTCACATTGCAATAAATATAATTACTTCAGCTCTAAGACCGGCAGCAGTTGTTCCGGCGCCTCCATGATGAACCTGAAACATTCACAACTATCAACCAAGACCCATTTATAGTTTAAAACAACTGTAATTTCTACCAAGAAAAGTTTAGTAGGTACCACAGCAGCGCATCGTGGAAACAGCCAATCATGCGGGCAGTTGTCCAGTAAGTACACAGATTTAGATGTATTTAGTTCTGCCACTAAGAAAGAGAAATCACTACATGAATCACAATTAGAGCAGCAAAAAAATGTAGTATAATGATTGGCATACTTGAAGTAGAAATCAAGACTCACAATTCCCAAGACCACCCCACCCTTTGTTGATGATACCTCTCTGCCCTGTTTGTTCCAGAGCTTGAACTATGATTCTTGTCATTTTCTCCGGTTCCTGTAGAGGCTGTTTCAAAATCCAAACCAAAATTTACATCAAAATGTAAGTTTGTAAAGAGTTTAATAAAAGAAGTGTATTTTGATAATCAAGGTGATTAAGTTCAGAATTAGAGTTTTATATAAATTTAGGTTTGTAGCTCTGCTGTTTCATATTGCTGGTCTGATGAATGCCTTTTTTTTAAGAGGTTAATTGATCTTTCCAGAACTGGAAGTATTCTTTTGCTTCTAAGATGATACTTTGATATTGTTGTTTCTAAATGTAAATTCTATACTGATACAAATTTCTTTCAAGACGAATCTCTAATATTCAGTGGAGTTTGGAAAAAGTCATCCGTAAGTTATGGACACTTCCTCAAACACTAGAAAATCTGATCTTTTAACTTTCCTTTTCACAGAAATTTCCCAAGACAATTAATGATCAAAATAAGTTAAAGAACATTTGATTCAATGCCAGAGTATGGGACATACCACTGTGAATCTTATACATCTATCTATTATTGATTAATGAATTTAGGCGAAATTTATAATATGGAAAAGTTATACTTGAACAGTGGATTCCCTAGATTAATCAGTGTGATCAGATGACCTAAACATGTAGTTATAGAAACTCACGAGGCTACCAAATCCAACATAGATAGGGTTTTCTCCTTCTTCAAGCCAATCTACTAGTGATTTTGGCGGTTCATAATTTGAAGCAAGGTCGAGGAAACAAAAGCCAACAATGTCAATGTTAGGTCCCCAATCTGCAGATCAAGAAGTTAAAAAGAATCAGGCTATCACTACATTGTTCAAAAAGCAGCTCAAGTCCATGACATACTAAGCCAGAGAAAGTGGGTGCGTAAATTCAAAAGAAAGAGAGACTTATGATGCGACAATAGGCATTAAGTAGCAAGTATCAACCCTATATTAAAATAACCACTTCTAGGAACTACAATGGCACATCAAGAGGGCAGCAGTGCGGACTATAATGATATGAGAGTACACAATTGATATGTATCTAACCTTTTGGTTTAGGGACTAAGTGGGGGCTCCAAATATAACCATAGGGCATATCAGGAGGGGAGGTGTAAGATCCGCGTAGATAAGTAACAGCTCTTAACTTCAGCTTCTTCTTCCTAAATTCATTTATCAAATCTCGTATTCCAAGCCAGATTAAAGCATCAACTATTTGATATGACAGCTGAAAGGCTCAAACACAACAAAAAAACATATCTGACTTAGACATGCCATGGGGGTAATTAATAGATAAGTTAACTTCAGATTAACAGAACGACCACTAGACTCACTCTGTATCCAATTGGCTGTCTAACACGGGAAAGAGGATGGGGAAAATCACTAGTAGGCCTGAAATATAGTGAAATATAATTTTTTTTAAAAATAAAAAATCTCCAACAAATGAGAAAAACTGAGAACTATAATAAATCTAAAGTGAATGAATGGTTCACAAACATGAAAGAACTCATGCTAGAAATTCGAAGTTTGGGTTTGGCATAACTCAACCCCATAAAGCCAGTTTTATGGTGAGGGATGTCTCTCGCTTATAAGTACATTTTCAGGTCATATCATATCATATCATATCCCCTCACGCCCAAGACTAGACATCGGAAGTGTGACTTAGGTGGCCCAACGGATTTAGGACATGCTCTGATAAGCGATGACATCTTATGGTTTGGGTTGAACATAACTCAACCCTACAAAACTAGCTTATAAGGTGAGGGAGGCCCCCAATTTATAAATATTTTCAGGTCATATCATTTCCAATGTGAGTCTCTCAATAAAAATATAGATAACTGAATGCAGGATTAGACCATGTCAACAAACAAACTTACGTCCACGGCATTGTGAAGAATATGTGCAGCGGAACATTTAGATACTCGGCAACATGAGTATGGCCTGCATAAATTCATATTCATTAAAATAACAATATTTTTAGTTATATTATTATACAAATACGGGTTGGAAAAATCAAGAAAACAGGGGAACTTATACATAATAGCTTGTAAAAAATCTCTGATTATCAGTTAGTATTGCGGTCATTTCTAGATTGAGATATTCTAAAGTTTATGGTGCATTTGTTCAAAAAAAAAAAAAAGTTTATGGTGCACTGCAGCTTATAAAATGCTTAATTGATAATGGTTGATGGTGTAAGAGTTATAACACAAAGGCACAGTTATAAAATCTATAAGATTGCCATTACACACTTTTGTAAATTGTACCAAACACTTTATAGACCATCCAAATCCTTAAATTTCATGAGACTTTAGATTTGTTGTTGAACAGACTGGTCACTATACAATCTCTTATTATTTGATAAAATGTTTGATACTTTGATTACATTCTCAGTAATGTGGAAAAGACTTAACTTATCAACAGCGACACCCGGAAATTTTGAGTAGTGTAGGCAACATATCTATAAATTTGTACCAATAAATATAAATATATAAATATGTAACCTAATGATCATTTACGTTTGATTCTTAATAATATTTATAACACATAAAGAGACAAACACAAGAGACAGATTTTGAGTGTATTAAATATTAGTTTATTTATTTTTATAGTGTGGGCCTTAATCAAATATTATCTTCTCCTTGTACTTTAATTTCATATCAAGTAATAAATTTATGAGTAAATTACACTCCCCTCCCCTCAAAGATGCTTGAATTACACTCCCCTCCCCTCTTATGTTAAAATATACACTCCCCTCCCTTTGAAAAGTAAAATTTATACTTCCCTCCCTTATAAGATGCTTGAATTACAACCCCCTCCCTTAATAATTAAATATGCACTACACTTTGATCTATTTTGACA
>Ga0228711_1002337_pt1 | contig 29083 bp, 13 predicted proteins | sample MedpolnodulmetaG_2_FD_177996 | JGI IMG/M metagenome (GOLD analysis project Ga0228711, IMG submission 177996) | Root nodule microbial communities from Medicago polymorpha collected in Santa Monica, California, United States - brown nodules | ecosystem: Host-associated > Plants > Roots > Nodule... | reverse complement strand
CAAAGCAAAAAAAAAAAATCCCAAAAGGGTGATACAAAACAACAAGAAGGGTAAAGAAAACCACAAATCTCAATTCACAAATGTTAACCCTAACTATAAAATTGTCAAATCTAGTAGAAAGGGAGAAGGGGATATACTCATATACTGATATTCGAAGTGATAGACAATACTACATGATACTCACAGTGGTGTTGGCAACAGGATGACGAGTCTTTTGGTGACTGGGAGAAAATAAAAAGTAAATAGTTGATATAGCAGATCTGAATGAGATGATTTCAAATCAGTTCTCCGATCATCCAAAAGATTCTTGTGGGGAACGAAAAACCAATAAAAATATGGTGGCCGCGGCTGTCTTAAGGAGAACAATGAGATAGCTTCATTTTGTCTTTTTTTATATATATATAAAATAGGGTTTTGCCAAAATGTTTGTGCAAATCACATGATAAAGAAGTGGTCTATAATTCATTATAATTTATTTTTGAAATATTAAATAAAAGGTCTAATTATTAAATAAAAATACAATGTACAATAACATTAAAAAAGAAAAATAAATTGATGCTCTACAAAATTTATGACATATATTTTCATATATATCAGTCTTGGTCAACTCTATTTTTTATTAATGATATATAATATAAAAATAAATAATTAAATAAATATATAAATAAATAAATAAGGGTGCACATCACATTTTAATTTATTATAAAATATTTAAAATTATTTATCTACTTTCTCCATTCCTTTTTAATTTTCACTTTTCTAAAAAACAATTGTTCTTATTTACTTGTTATTTTAAAGTCCAGTGCAACATGAACTATTATTTTGTCATTAATCTCATCCATTTATTTGATAGATTCAAACGTGTAAAATAAAAGAATAAATAGTTAGGGTAATATAGAAAAAGATAATTAAAATAGAGAGATTACATTTTTCTAGGAATAAGTTAACATGTTCTTAACATAAGTGAGATAGGGTCATTTACTTATTCTTATAATATAATTTAATAATTAAAAATTTACGAATACCTTAAGAATACTTGATTTTCATACTTCATATACTTTTTAATTTAAAATATATACTTTATCATTAATCACTAATATTTATTCTTGTTCAAAAAAAAATACTAATATTTATTTTCATGCATTTCATAATTATCAATTCACTACTAATACTAATTTTAATATCCTTCATATATTTTGTATAAGAAAAATTATATTTTATTTGTTGATACCATGAAAATACCTGTGTCCAACGGGTTTGTTATAATCATCATTGTTATATCAATTGTTCCAAAAAAATTTAAGTCAATAGTATGTTTTTTTTTAAAAGGAAAGTCAATAGTATGTATAAACATCAAATTAATTGTATAATATCGCAACTATGTTGGCACCATTAACAAACAAAAATCATCTGCAAGAATTCTTATAATATGTGTATAAGGAGAAAATAAAATAGAAAATGGAGGGCCAAACTGAACCCATATCAATGGGAAGAAAAAAAAAGGAAAGGAAAAACAAAAATAAAAAAAAAATCTAGCTTTTGCGTATATTACATAAGTTCTACAAGTTAATAATATTCATTTGGAATGTGAAAAAGGAGCTCTTGGAGTGGGTGTTATTGGTTGAATTTACACCTTTCACCATTTTCTTCTTCTGATACACTTTTCACTTTCACAACATGCTGCCTTAAGTTTTGAAACCTGTCAAATTACTGCAATATTATCCCGGGAGTTTCTACGGTACACTTTTAAATTAAGGTGTACCATTACACCTATTTTATAATTCAATAAGTTAACGATCATTTTTATGTAATAAAGAGATATTTGTCGACTTTTATAATTTAGAAAATATTATTTCATAAGAAAAAATATCATTTCGTTCTTTATAAGAATCATACTAATTTTTTAACATTTTATCGATAAAAATAATCAATATTCTCTATCACAAGTAATAAAAATTTAAAAAAGTTGAATTTTGATTTGTCTGACACTTTTAAGAAATAAATTTTTTTATTTTTATAATTGTAAATGATAGAAAATATATTTTTTCTAAAAAAAATAACTCATTAAACTATTCATTTAAATATGGGTATGCCGGTACACTCAATTTTATTGAGTGTAAGTAGAAATTGCCTATTATCTAACCCCAGTTTTCATAAAATTGGATGGGGTTTCTCTTCAATGGGTGTTTCTAGAACCTCACCATCATGAGTACTTTATCTGCACTTCCAGCCAAAGGTTGGAAATTCTCTAGCCCGGCAGGAGTAGGAATGCTATCATCACATGGTGTATTAGTTGAATCTCATTTGCACATTCTTCCTCCAGTAACCTCGCATTTTGTTCCTCATCCACATGAAGAACAACCAACAAAGGAGTACCATTAGGCATGACGTTAGTCTGGGAATCATCTTCACGATGAGTATGAACTTGATCATCATCTGTGTTCAAATCTTCATCAATGTCATCAGCACGAGGAGTATCTTCCATTCCCATATCAATATTGTGCTCCGACCTTTGATCATTTGAATTTTGATTGGAAGGTATGACCTTGTCCATTTTATCAATATAAACTGATTTTCCACGTGATGAGATTTATTGAGATAAAGTCTAAAATCACTAATTGATGTTTTAATGACAACAAACCTTTTGAAGTAAAATCTTAAGTTTTATGAATGGTGATCTTCTAATGTTTTCACTTGATTTTTTAGTTAAAGGATAAGAATCAAAGAAGTGGACAAGGTAGAAGCAACTTACATCAACAAGTGCATTATACATACTCAACAATGAAAGAATAAGAGTAGCATCAACGATTGAATTCTATCTACTCAACAATTGCATTATATCTACATTAGTATCACAAGCTTCATGAAGATATTAAAACACTATTGTTTTAATCAATAGAGAATTAATTGAAGGTTCAAGCAAGAAGATACATTTCATGATTAATGGACTCTTCCTCATTATCACTAGGTTATTAACAAGTATTTAAAGTTTATGGAAGAAGATGCAGTTCATATTTGAAGATTCACGAAAGAATAACTTGCATAACAAGCTATACAAGACCATGCTTTAAGTTTATTTGACAACTCACATTGAGTTTCTACGACACATGATTTGAGGATTTACCGCCATAATTAATTCTAAAAGGAATGATGCATAAATCTTACAAGGATATTCAAAACCTACTCAAAATGTCATCCTACTAAATCTTCTCAAAGTTATTCAATGAACATGATACATCGTATGAATACACCAAGAGAAATTTTAGAAAGTAGTGCAACAACATAGGATTTTGAGGTCGTTTTACTAAGAAAGGAACCGGTGCAAATACCATTATGAACATGTTCATTGCACTCAAAAGTATTCATATCAATTCAATAAAATTACAAAAATCAACTACGAAGAATAAATCACTTCATGATTTATTGATGAAAATGTTTGGGTAACGATCAAGAACATTTTCATGATCCCAAGCACAAAAAAAGAAGTCATAACATGATCAAAGAAGTTGCAACACTTTTAACGATTTGTTTTGGATTAAAGGGAATTAAACAACTTACTTTTGAAGCTAAGAGGAGTATAGTAGACCTTCTTTTCTTGATCTCACATCAATATACAACTTAAAAATGACTTCTTCTTCACGGGAAGGGGCAGAAGAGGACGAGTAGTAGACTTCGTTCTCTTCTTCAAAACATAGGACATCTTGGTCCTATCATATATCTTGAAGGCAAACAAATTGATGTTAGATCAAAATTGGTTAAAAGAAAAAAACCCTTAAAGTTTTGATGATAACAAAGCAATATACAAAGCATGATTGAGAACAATTAGGATTCTCTAAATGTATGTTTAAGTGTGCAAAAAATTCAAAGTACATGCGAAGTATTGTCTCTATAACAAGTCAAAGCTCTTGAGATGAAGTCAAAGCCCTGGACTAAGTGAAAGCTCTGAGCTTATGCTTCACACACTACGCTAAGTGTTTGAAAGCTCTGGACCTTGATAAGCTATGTGTCATAGATAAATGCAAAACTCTGCACTAAGATTAAGGTCAATGTTGTTGTGCAATCCTTTGTGGTGAGGTCCTTTATACCAAGTATTTTAGTCAAGTAATCATCATTGATGTATGCAACAACTATTATCTCAAAGAGGAAAGTTTAATCTTCCTTAGGTAAGGGAATAAAAGTCATGAATAATCATCATTGATGAAATTGAATGAATGAAGCGCTAACCTCAAATTATTCAAGATATCTCAACATTCATTCAATCATTTAAAGATAAAGATTTTTTCAACAACGATCATCTAATTCATCTCTATATAAAGGACAAAGTTTGATTGAAGAAGGTTACGACACTAAAGCATATTCATGTACATACATACAAAGTCTAATACGTTCATATATATTATTGTAATTATATACATACTTGTTTATAGTATATACCTTATATATAAAAAGCCAAAAGAAGCATCTGCAAGGAATATAATCTAAGTGTATTGTACTTCATATCTGTTTACTACTCCTAGAGTTTGTGTAAACACTATCTTTTTGTAAATAACTTGTTGTTATATATCTCTTGATTAATATTAGGAAGACCCTTAAGTTAAGGCAAGGAAATTTAGAACAAGTTTGTCTTAGTGTTGTTGTTGTAATCAAGATTTGATTATAGTGAAAAAAATCACTTGGAAGTGCAAAGGGACTGGAAGTAATCTCAGGTCGTGGGGTGAACTAGGATAAACTTTCTATTTCGTTTCTTTCCCTTATCTCTTTACTTTCCATTGCTATCTGTGTTTTTAAAGAGTTACAAAAATCAACAAACATAGTTAAAACCCTCATTTCTTGTGTTTTTCTCACCTTTAATTGATACAATGACAAATCTATACAAAAATTAGCACCTTTAAACCAAGTTCTGATTGTAGAAATCGAAACGATGATGAATATATTTCAGATTCTATATGGTGAAGGGCACCAGAAAAACCATAAAAAATTTCAGTCAAACCACAAAGATTTAAGAAAATGTGTACTAACTTCTTGTGCAATTGTACAAATGGTCTCTAGTTCGAAAGATTCGACCAAATTTTGTTGAAAATTGACACGATAAGGAGAGATTCATATATGGTGGCGGGATTGCGAGGTTTTAGGTTAAATTTTGAGAAATTGAAGGGGGGTAAGAAATTGACTAGTTTATTGGCTAAATTATTATTGTTTATTTTATTTTGCATCATCATCTTCATATTCTCGTAGAATTTTTTTTTTGGTATAAATGTTCTCTTAAAGTTTGTCCAATGAAATTACATTCTTTGTATTCTTACAAAATTAGATTTCATGCCTTCATCATCGACAAATTTATTTTGTATTTTAAGATTTTATGTTATATTTTAATGTATTATTTTATTGTTTGAGGAAGTTGATAAATACACACAAATTTGGCCATATCATCATATTTAATGCTACATCATATTTAAAAATGCTACATCAAATATATACTTGAAAGAACAAAACGCTTAATTTTTCAATAGAGACACTACTATCATGGGTGTTATAAAACAAAGGAATTTTATTTGTATATTCGGTCAAAATGCTTGAATATGAACCTTAGTATGATTATTTATGTAATGTTTTTATCAACTGAGCTATATTCACGTGACAAATCTAAAACCATTGTCATAGACTATAATTCTATTTGGATTTTCCACATCAACAATAACATATTCTCATAAACACAAATGGAAAATTTCAAAAGCTGGATAAGGATGAATACATTTTATGACTTCAAGAATCAATTAGAAATCAAAAGAATAAACGAACTAGTTTTACACAATTAAATAACTTTTATTTATAATTAGATCTTTATAAATGTATATTTCTCTTGACGAAGACCTTTACAACACATTGCAAACCTAACATGTTTAAAAGATTAGTTTATGTAGTTACACACAAATGATATCCGATTATCGACAAACAAAAAATCTTTTAAAAAAAAAATTTCTCTGAATAAATTTGGAGTTTAATTATAAATTATTTAAAATTTAGAGACTTACCTTAAAACCTTTTGGTACAAGAACTTAATACAAAAACAATGGAAATTGTAATTAATTTTTTTTAGTGTAAATAACTATTTAATTGTCTTTGTAATTAGAAAGTTTTTTTGACCGGGTCTGAAACCGGGTCGGAAACGCCATTGAATAAACCGCTTTAGAAAAACCATCTGGGTTTTTCAGAAACCCTTCAAAGTGCAACCTTTTCAAATTTTGATTTTCACGTTAAGAGAGGTTGAAGGTGAAGGTGAAGAAGAACAATGTCCAAGTCTTGCAAAGGATTAGCTATGGAATTAGTCAAGTGTCTCAGTGAAACTGATTGTGTTAAGGTTTGTTTTTTTATAATTTTTTTTATTGGTGTGAATTTATGTAATTTTTAATTTTGATTTTTGTGATGTTAAATGGGTTATGTTTATGTTTATGTTTATGTGAATGAATAGGTTGATAATAGATCATACAAGGAGTGTGCTGGAGAGAAGACTCCATCAATTTCAGCTGAGTGTGTTGGACTTAGGGAAACCTATTTCAATTGCAAAAGAGGACAGGCAAGTTTTTTACTATTTCTTGTCTCTATCATCATGTTACCTTGTTAGTTGTTGTATTTCAGTTAGGTTAGTTTGTTGTTAATTATGAAGCACAGATACAGACACAGACATCGGACACGATACTTACTCTGACATGTTGATACTAATAATAATTTGAAAAGAAGATTATATAATTGAATGCAATCAGATGTGTCTGTGTTGGATGGTGACACGTGTTGGACACCGAGCATACCTTCAATCAGAAGTGTTGCGGATAGATAGGTTGTTAACCTCTTAAGTGGGTTAGTTAGGTTGTTAGTTTGAGTAGGTTAGTTAGTTTTTAATTTTGTTTGTTGAAGCTGTTAAGAAACACAAGATTCATGTCATAAGAAAAATAAGCTTCAGAGCTTGATAGAGAGGAAAATTTCTTCGGATTCATATTGATTGAGAAAACATGGTAAATGAGTACATGTGATGCTCTATATAGAGCTAATAGAAAACAACAAAATAACTACTAATCAACATATTAATTATTTACTGACGAACTTTAACTAACTTTTCTAACAAACTTTTATATTTCTATTAGAAGCTAACCAACTGTTGTATAAACTTGTATTAGTAATGAAATTCAATACCAGTCTTGTCAAATATCTGCCATGGCGGATATGGGTAGGGTTTTTTTGGCTTTCCGCCATGACCAATTTTGTAAATAATCACAGCGCCATACTCGGATATGGCAGCGCCACATGTCAACCGGTATGGTGGGCTTTTAGCTCTCCTCCATGGTCCACCATCCAGCATCGGCAACACTGTTCAAGACGGAAGTTTTAGTTTTTTCAAACATCACTCTACCAGTCTTCCTAACAGCTGCTATCAGAGCTTCACATGGGGTCCGATACAGAAACTGTAGTCCCTTCTGTGAGAGTTAGAGAAGAAAGTGAGAAACTATAGAAATTCATGGCCGATGGGAACAATTTCGTTTAACCTGCAATTCCACGGTTTGATGGTCACTAGACCAGTAGGCAATGCTCATGGAGAATCTCATTAGATTAAAGGAGTATTGGAACATGGTGGAAACTAGGATTCCGTCTCTTTCAGCTGTAGCAACTTAAGAACCAGTCAAGATTGTCGAATAGAGCAAGTCTAAAGATTTGAAGGTGAAAATCCGGATATTCCAAGATATGGATAGAAGAATCATGAAGACCATTACTGTTACTAATGTGTTTTACTTACATCCCCGAGTTGCAAAATAATCTCTTTAATGTTGGTGAGCTTCAGCAGAAGGGACTGATTGTTGTGTTTCAGCAAGATATGTGTAAGGTCTATCTATCATTCTTAAAGAGGCCTTCTTATGTCTAGCAATATGTCTGCTAATAGATTGTGTGCCATTATTGCACCTGCGATTCTCCCTGTTTGCATATGAGTAAACAACCATTTTGGTCACTGAATGTGTGAGGCACTATCACTAATAGTATCAAAATTACAAAACATACCTAAATGTGTCTTTTGTTCGTCATTTTGTCCTCGAATGTGTCTTTAGTTAGTTTAATGCTCAAATATGTTTTTGTTTGGTCAATTTAGTCCATGATTTTACAAACAAACGAGACACTTGGAAACATGTTTGTAATATAGATACATCACCTTACACATTCAGGTGTCAAAAGGGTTTTTACCCATTTGCAAATAATGGGTGTGGACAGCACTCAATTGTGACACGACAGATATGGCCATTTCAGCATCAAAGGCTTGAGAACTTCAGCACATAAAGAGATGGTCTGAGGATTACCAGTGCTCAAGGATTACCCTGTTATTTGCACTGGTTGCGTGGTTGGAAAGCAGCACAGTGAAGCTATTCCAAAGAAGAGTTCTTGGAGTGTTTCTCAAAGACTTGATCTTGTTCATTCTGACATCTGCGGACCCATCAAACCTGAATCAAACAGAAAATAAGAGGTGTTTCATCACCTTGTTTGATGACTTTAGTAGAGACACACAGGTTTTCTTCATGCCAGAAAAACCTGTTGCCTTTGATATTTTTAAGTAGTTCAAGATTGTGGTTAAAAAGAGTCTAGAAATTCCATATGCTTCCTAAGAACAGACGGGTGGAGAGTTCACTTTGTCAGAATTTGATGAACTTTGCAGAACTAATTGTCTTAAAAGACACCTCACCACCAATACAGTTCACAGTAGAATGAAGTAGCAAAAAGGAAAAATAGAATTGCAACGATTATGGTTAGAAAGTAAGTTGTCAGAAAAAGAGGTTCTTAAAGAATTTTGGACAATATATTTGCTCTAGCGGTAAAGGATGTGCTCTAGCGGTAAAGGATGTGCTCTTGCGAGTCAATGAAGGAGTTGGATGTGACAGATCTGCAGAATGAGACATATCTTTAGAATAGAAGTGACTCAAAATGGACTAAGGATCCTCTCCATTCTTTTAAAATAAATGGAGGATGCCATTTAGTGAGAGATAGATACAAAACATAGATAGTGGGTCCCACCACCATTAATTATTTTTTTATTTTTTCAAACGTCTTTGTATCTATATCTCTCCAAATGAAAGAAATGAAGATGATGTTAAATGGAGAGGATCTTAACTCCTCAAAATGATGGTGGAATAATCAGTTGTAATAAAAATATGCTAAGGAGGTATTGGAAAGGTTTGGTTTGGAAAAGAGTAACATGGTGAGCGTGTTATAGTCCCAAGACAAGTTATCAAGAGATGATGTAAGAGAAACCTTGGAGTTCTATCAAAAAGGAGTAAAGAGATGAGTTTGATAGCATACTTTGATAGTGATTACTGTGGGCGTGGATGATAGAAAGGAGACATGGGGATATGTCTTTATGCTTCGTTCATGATCCATTTCATGGTCTTCAAAGAAGCAGCCAGTGTCTAGTGGTAACTTTATCAATCACAAAGGATGAATTCATAGTTGCAGCATCTTGTGCTTGTCAAGGGGTTTGGCTTAGAAGAATCCTGGATACGAACAAAGGAATCCACCGCCATTTTTCCGTGATAACAATTCCACCATCATTGTCCATTGGATACGAACAAAGGAATCCACCACCATTTTCCGTGATAACAATTCCACCACCATTGTCCAGCAACCCAGTCATGCATGGCAAGAGATACCATATAGATGTGAGATTCTTCTATTTCCTTCACAATTTCGGTAAAGAAAGAATCATTGAACTGGTTCGCTGCAGCTCACAGGAGCAGCAGTTAGACATCATGACTAAGCCTTTAAAGTTTGAGTCTTCCTCTATTCTTAGAAACTAACTAGGTATCTTCCGGATGTATAATAAAGCTGATTGAAAAATGCAATTCAGTTTAAGGGAGGATAGGTTAGTTGTTGTATTTCAATTAGCTTAGTTACTTTTTAACCCCCTAAGTGGGTTAGTTAGCCTGTTTGTTGGTTTGAGTTGGTTAGTTAGTTTTTAGTTCTGTTTGTTGAAGCTAATCGACTATTGTATATACCTGTATATGCAATTGAATTCGATAAGAAAGTTTAGTTTTTCCAAATTTCACCCTATTACCAGTCTTAACATATGCTGTATGCGAGTTATAATTTATAATGCAAGGTTTCCAATATTTTCTATTTGGGATATTAATTTTCTATATAGTTGTTCTACTGCTAGCATTTAGTATAAGGCATACATGTTACTAGTTGAAGAAGACAAATTTAGACTGAATAAATGGTGAATATTTCATGATTAGCCCCCTTTTGGATGCTATTATCATATTTTATATAGTTTTTTCCTTTTTCTTGGGCTGAGGAAATGCATCTTCGCAATGTGATGGAGTTCATCCAAATAATCTCGTTATTTGTAAACAACAGTATGAAAAAAAAATAATGCTTTAAGAGATGTTGGTAACTGATATATGTCAGCAAGTGTGGAATTGAAAAGTTGGGATGGGAAAACCAATCTATGTGCTTGTTGTAAAATTATTCAGAGTGATAGGGTGAACAGTTATTTGGGACTGCAATGTAGAGTTAATGAAGATGAAATAGCATTAAACTTTGAGAGATGAGATAGTGCAGTAATTGTTTATGATTTGTTTGAAGTTGCTTCTAACTTTAGCTTTCCATGTACAAGGAGACAACGGTATCATTTTAGTCTTAGAAGGTTGATACTGGATAGTTTTTCTCTCTTAACCGGTTCTTGTATTCAACATTATGCTCCCTCAAAAACATTTTTAGCAATGGGACTAAATAAATGTTGAAATGGTTTGATGGCCATGGTTCTAATGTCAGTCCATGTTTCTAATGTCAGTCTATGTGATTTTGGCCTAGTTTGGATTAGGTTTTAGCTCATTGGGGCTTCTGATAATGATTTTACTCTGTTAGCATAGAAACTAACACCAACTAGGTGTCGTTGTAATTCAGGGTTGAATTAAACCATGTTAACAATAAGCACTATGTCTTTGTTAGTAGTGATACTGATTTGCAACTTTTGTTCATCTTGTTTTTACTAATAATTACTAACAATAGTAATACCGGATGTTTTAAAAAAGGAAAATGATATTTTGACAACCTTTAAGTTGTCCTACAACGTATTAACATGCTATACATGTAGTTTTTTATTTTTTAAATAATTGTCTCACCACCTCGATTTGCGTGCAGTGCATGATTTTGGAAGGCAGGCATATGGTGTGGATACCGGACAACTCATTTGAGTTGTTCATATATCATGGCTCTTTAAAAAAAGTCCGTCTTGTTTTGTTAAGGCATTTATGGCCTGTATTATATACTTAGTTTACTATATATCATATTAACTAAGATAGATTTGTTCATACACTATTTCACCATTCATATGTTCAAATGTTGGTAAGATAGATAGTGGTTATTAGTAGTCAGGGTATCCCTAAACCATCTGCTTAAAACTCTTTCAGTGTCCTTTAGTTCATCGACCAAACTACTTACTTGAGACTTCAAATACTATGGGATAGTAGGGCCGAGAGAATCCGTTGTAAACATATGTATATTTGGTGAAATATTTTTAATTAAATTTATGTTAGTTATAATGTGTAAGCCTTAGTTCAGTATGATATTGATATTAAACAGCTAGTGTTATTTTTTCACTCTTTTCAGATTGACATGAGAGCTAGGATTCGTGGAAACAAAGGGTATTAATGATGCCATACATCGGAAAACTGTGGTATTGTGCTGTCCAGTTTTGGTACTTTCATTAGTTTATTCAAGACAAGATGAATTCAACTCAAAGTGAAAGATGAGAATCAGTCAGAGAAGTGGAAAGCTCTGTAATAATTGTTTGAGATCATGGCATTGTAAAGTTTTCATGCACATGAAAGAGGAATTTTGATATGTTAGGGAGAAACATTAATAGACAATACCCCCAAGGGTTGGATGAATATAATAATCAAGTCATACTTTCAATTTATTTCATAATTCATCATCAAAAATGTTATGAACTTGTTTAAGGAAGAAGTTTTTTATGAATATGTATGTAGTTGTTGACCGCTAAATATTTACAATCACTATTATATTATGTATGTATCTTGTTTAATTTTCAAACAAAAGCTTCTCATTTTTTTCAAACATTTGTCTCGTCTATGGTTAATACAATAATAAGGTTTATTATTATTTATAATATAATTATAGGACTTTCTTCACACTTTTAATTAACTGGTTGATCAATGAAGGGCAACCTTTTAAGTAATTTTTTTTTACGGTACCTTTTAAATAATTTTGATCCGTGATAAACATTTGTTTCTTGTACGGTCAATGCAATAAATTATAATTGAGCAACTAAAATTTTAGAAAGTCGAAAAGCAAAACTAAAACTATAACCTAAACTTTATAAAACCCTTCTTCTTTTGAAGGGAAAACCCATTATTATCGTTGCAGCTATTTCAATAGCTTGCAAGTCTACCTATAATGCACAAGGAAAAAAAATTGACCTCTTAAAATTCACGGGGTAGTACCCTCCAAATTCCATCTCCATTAGGGAAGAAGTTTTGCAATATTTTCTTCAAATAATTACTGCAGACTAAGAAATGAAATAGTTGATTGAATATTATGAAAAATAAGTTCTACAAGGGCAAATAAATATTATAAAATTGAAATTTATTTGGGTTTGCTGAAATTAGGCTTAATTCATCCTTATAAAATTAGTTGATTTCCATTCATGCATTACTTGCAAAGAGTTGTTTTATTAGCTTTATTAAATTGAGTTATTATATTCATCTAAGCTTGATTTAGTTGGCAGAAATATTAATATATGTAAGAGTTGAAGTTTGAATTCTGGATACCGCATCTATTCATTTAATATATGTGTTTCTAGTCATTAGACTACTTGACAAAAAAATGAATTATTATTTTAAAATTTATTACTTTATACCTTTTTTTTTTGGAAAAATTTATTGCTTTATACTGTTTTTTCTTTTGAAAGAATTATTACTTTATACTTTATCACAAGATAAATATGAGTGTGTATTCCTGCGTTACATTAGATCTAACTAATGACCTAGATTTATTAAAATAAAAAGTAAGACCGTCAACATATGTTCACACACAAACATGCCGTTATGTCTTTTTCATTTGCCTCCCCTCAGTTGTGTCAATGTTTGTCGAACATTAAAGAATTGCAACTAATTGGTGTTTGCAAACATACTTTTGTAAAAGATGGACATGCTTTAATTAGTTCTGTTTACTTATATAATATATGTTTACCAAGATCATGAAGAAAGCGATCGATTTTGTAATGTTCCTCCGAATAATTTTAAAGTACATAGGCCATTTTTTATCACCTTAATTTCAAACTAAGTTTCAATTTATTTGTTTGTGTGTTAAAGGCCAGAACCTAATTTATGGCCATGAAGTATTAAAGTTTCAAATTTTAGGGAACACAGTAGATATCAAAAATGACTTTAATTTTGCACTTTGCAACAATGTAAAAATGTTTGGTGAAAGAAATTGCGATCCCGTCACTTTGTCATCTTTGCCTTTTCATTTTCGAATGGATGTAGATATTTTCCGCAAGCATCTTCTAGATTTACAGATTTCAAGGGATTTGAAGAGGATGAAGAAACATAACAGAGACAAAATTGTATGTGAAAATGTTTAAATGTTCTCAATTTTATCTTCAATAAATCTCAACCATTGATTTAATCAAATGTTATTTTCTGGTCCACCGGTGAGGGACTTAATTGAACCCTCACCCTAAAATCCATCATCTATCATATATAAATGCTAGATGTGAGAGTAGATTAGTTCATAACCTATTTTTTTTCCTTTACAAAAAAAAACCTATATTTTTATCAACAAAAAGAAATTTACTAAAAAACGCTAGAAGGAGGGGTTGAACCTCCGACCTTGTGGTTAACAGCCACAGGCTCAAAATTTATTAAATGGAGGATCAAAATTTCTTTTCAAATATAAGGCTTAGGATGCCACATTTTACAATTTCATAAAATACTTAAATAAAGGACTAAACTAAAATCTCTTGGGATCAAAGGAACAAAGGTTTATCAAATCATTTAGAATCCAACAGACGATTGAATTTCATCTTTAAAATAGTTTGCGAAATTAGAGACCTAACCAATGACACTTAATTTTAATACAATTTATTTTTTTGTTTGTTTCATCTCACTCAAATTATTATAGTACCAATATGATATTAGTATTATTTGTACTTTTACCATTTTCCTAACATAAATGTGCAATAACTATTAAAATATTATTTGATAATTCAAATTAATTTTTTTTTAATTTTTCATTAGTTACACTTATCAATTATCCAATTTTTTATAAAAAGATTTACAAGTGTAAACATAAATAACCAACATTGGTAAAAGAGTGAGAACAATGTGAGTAAAAGAGTATGCCCTTAAAAAAAAAAGTTGTACAAATATCATTTCTGATAATTTAAACAACACTAGCAAAACTGTTAACTCAATTATTTTAGCAGTTGTGTTTAAAATGTTGATTATTTAAATTTACACCTATAATCATACTCATAAGTCTTCAAAACAATTCAACTTGATTAAAACAATCTCTTCAACATTAAAAAAAAAAGTGCTTATTGCAATATTTTGTATAGATAAATCTACATCTACATCTACATCTACTCTATCAATACTCAACATCTAATTTGATATCAAAATTTGATGTCAAAACAACACAAACTCTTTAGAAATTTTTTTCATAGTAAAACATTGTTAAAGTATTTTTGACAGTAACCAAAAAACCTTAAACACCCATTCGCATTTCAACCAGGAAGTATCACTTTCATGCTATTCATTATTTGCTGTTTTAATTTTTATAGTTATTCTTACTTGTACCAGACACAAAAAATAAAAGGAGCATGGGAAAATGAGAGTAACCACTTGCAATTTTAAGCATCGTATTTTGAGATTCATGGAGTTTGAGATTCAACTATTTACAAAATTATCTTAGTAGTTACTGCAAGGGAAATTCCCAAGACTGTCACAAACCAACAAGTTCCCCAATATTGTGAAGAACAGTAAGGGCCTCCCTACAAAACATATTTAATCCATTCATTTCGGCTTCACTTTCATTAAGAACATCCTAATTGTCATCAGCAGAATTAACAAGTGCACCCTGCAAAAACAACTTTTAGTCAGCAGTATATATTTTACGTCAACTATAATTGAAAACCAAATTACATCTGACGTACAATTATCGCACTTATGATACTTACATTTCGATCATCAACACCATTCGCAGCCGCAGGTTTTTCATGTTCAGCCTGTGAAAATCAATGCAACATAATCAGCAATAATGAGGTATTTATAATCTTGAAATAAAAATTATAGATATATCAATTATGATTGTTCACCAAAAGCTTCCTTGAAGCTGCTAAGGAGGAATCCAAGTCCTTCAACATAATAGTTGGTAACTGATTAATGTCCCAACCAACAACTTTGCAGACGACTTGTGCATAAGCCCTGTGAGCTCGCTTCCTTTTCGTCCTTAGTACAGCAGTTGAATGCTGAATCAGTGCAACACAATCCTTAAACCTCTTCCACATTTTCTTCTTAACACCACCACAAACCAAACAATAAAAATCTCCTTTTTTACTATTGTTCTCGTAATATTCTCTCAAGCCAACATCTTCAGCAAACACTTTCTCAAAGAACTTATACTGTTCAGATTCTTCATCACAATTTTCTCCAAACTCATCTTCACCTTCATCCTCATCTTCATCTTCATCTTCAATAACATCCTCATCACTGTCAGAACCAACTTTAGGAGCTAAGAACTTTTGGCAAGCATCTGTTGCATTGTGCTGCAAATGCAAAACTGACATAATCGCTTCCTCATTCCCCACAAGAGAATAAGGGTAAGAACATGGTTTAGTGTTGAAGGCCGGCCATCCCGAAGTTGTTGAAGATAATCCACCATCAGGACTTTTGCAAACCCATTCAGCATCAGAAACCACAGATTCATGAGTTACCTACATTGATATTTCATTACTAATCAGAAGTAAAACATCAAAGAGAATCATGGGATATAAGGGTGACATTGTGGTTAGGACGGAGAGTTAAAGAGTGAAGTGATAAGGCGGTCGAGGGTTTGATCCCCAGTTCCCCATTCCTGACATAACACTAAGGTACTATCAAAGTAACAATACTAACATTTTCTGTTTAAAAAAAAAGAGAGAGAATCGAGACTTCTAAGCTAGCATACAAGCACTAACAATACTACTATTCCTCTGCTATTCCAATTTACAAAAAAAATTGAAGTGCAGCTCACAAATAACAGGTGTCAATAATATCCATGAATGAAGATAAAACTTCAAATCAATTGGCACTAGCAGGATAACAATCGAGTTCCATGCATCTCGTAACTATTTCTTTACTAGCAGAAAAATAATTTTAGAATTAACCATAAAATGAAGGATCTTACATTTTACCTAGATTACCATATAATACAGATAATTTAGTCTACAAATACAGTAATCAGCTGAGAAGAAAAGCATCAAGGCAATAGCATTATCACAAATGACTACATTATCCAACCAAGAAACATGCACACAAAATAAAAGTTTAAACTGAGAAGGAAACCAGAGAAAATAATAAGAGATTAAGAGTACATATATGATTGTATTCAGCGTTTATAATTTGAGATAGACCACAATTGTTTTACCTCAACTAACTTTCCTCCATTTTCTGAACTCAAATCCAATGCTTTTTCAGCTGGAATCTCACCTTCCTTCAAAGAATTCTGCATGCACAACAATCAATAGAAAACTTTTAACATTAAAATTTTCAAACCATGCCAATTTAGTTTTTTCCCCTCAAAAGGGTGCATAGAGCCTCATACACAAAATAATTAAAATAAATGAACCTCAGTAACAGTTTGATGAAGCCCTTTTACAGTATCTCACTTATGATACTTACATTTTGGTCATCAGCATCACTCGCAGCAGCAGGTTTTTCGGGTTCAACCTGCAAAAGTCAATACAACCTAATAAGCAAAAATGAGGTATTTATAAACTTGAAATATATATTATAGATATATTAATTATGATTGTTCACCAAAAGCTCCCTCAAAGCTGTTGAGGAGGAATTCAAATCCTTCAACACAATAGCTGGTAACTGATTAATGTCCCAACCAACAATTTTACAGACAACTTGTGCATAAGCCCTGTGAGCTCGCATCCTTTTCGTCTTTAGTACAGTAGTGGAATGCTGAATCAATGCAACACAATCCTTAAACCTCTTCCACATTTTCTTCTTAACACCACCACAAACCAAACAATAAAAATCTCCTTCTTTACTATTGTTCTCGTAATAGTTCCTCAAGCCGGCATCTTCAGCGAACACTTTCTCAAAGAATCTATACTCTTTAGATTCTTGATCACAATTTTCTACCAACTCATCTTCACTTTCATCCTCATCCTCGTCCTCATCTTCATCTTCATCTTCAATAACATCATCATCGCTGTCAGAACCAACATCGGGAGCTAAGAACTTTTGGCAAGCTTCTATTGCGTTGTGCTGTAAATGCAAAACTGCCATAATTGCTTCCTCATCCCCCACAAGAGAATAAGGGTAAGAAGGTCCCAGGATTCTCGGCGTCTTCCAGAGTCAGAATAGTCGTAAAAGGCGGTGAGTCTCCAATTACCTTTGATAGGGTCTTGGATAGCCATATTGATAAAGTTATGCGAATAGTTTAACAGTGAACAGTTTGCTGAATTTCGCCATAAAATTGCTAACCCACCGCTTCGTCCAATTCGATCAACAGAAAAGTGATTATCAAAACCAACTGTGTAACATAAATCAGAGATTTTATGGTGGGAACTGCCTTAACATTTCCTAGGCCTCGACAGTTCCAAGAGGTGATATTCATTGCTCCTGGCGGGCCTGGGAGCCAAGCGCCACCAATAAAAAATGCTTGGATATTTGATTGATCTCCATAGGGGCAGAGGTGTTGCTGTTGCTGTCATGGAGGAGCTGAGAGATGTTGTTGTTGCTGTCATGGGTGGATTTCGGATTGTTGACATCAGCAGTTGCCTGATATGGCTGACTCACCTCAGTTAGATGCTCAACGGTGTCATTTAACTCTCTTGACTGTTTCAGATTGTTGCCAATGATAGCCTCAATATTTTCCTCCAATGTTGTGTCCTCATTAATTTGATTTGTATCTGACACATTTATGTTTGTTAATTGACGCATTAAAAGTGGGTTACGTAACAGATTTGCAAGCAACTTTGTGTCTGCTGCCTTTGATTGGACAGTTACAGAATTGCCATTACCGTTTGGATTTGTGACTGAGAATGGAACTGAAACAGAAGCTCCACCGTCCCTTAGCTTGTGAACGCCGCTGCCAGTGGAGCATTGCTTGTCAACACGCAAACCCGACCCCCTTAATCTGATTCCATCATCTGAATCAATCGAATACAGCTTCTCGCAATAGTCTTCTATGTGACCCAGCAAGCCACAAAAGTAACAGAAGTTACCTAGGCGCTCATATTTGAATTTGAGGACCCTAGTTTCCCCTCCCGGCAGCTTGATTTTTTTTCATGCGCTTCAATGGTTTTCCAACATCCAGCAGGACTCGAATTTTCATATATGAGCGGAGATAGTTTGAGTTGTTCTTGGCATCATACTCAAAGAATTCACCAATAAAGTTTGCAATGTCTTTCCCTACTTTCTCAGACATGTATCCTGTAAGGAGGTCGTGGACTTGGATCCAAAACGGGACAGATTGGAGGGCGACTTGGTTTGGTGCATAGTGTTCGACTTATAAATGAATAATTTTTTTTATCAAATTTTATAATTTTCGCGACCAAACTTTAATGATTAAAGTCCTTTATACTTTAATTTGAAATTTATAAGGATTTTTTATTTGGTAGTGAATTTATAAGGATTTAAAACATATAAAACAATTATTTCAACAAATAATTATAGAGCAAATTGTCACTTTAGTCCCTGACTCTGCACCTCACTGTCACATAGGTCCCTGACTCAGGATTCAATACAAAGAAGTCTCTGACTCTGCATTTCCGTTATCACTTTAGTCTCTGACGTTAAACAATTTTGTTAAGTGTGTCATAGGGACTAAAGTGAAAGTAGAAAATTGTCATTTTAGTCCTTAAATCAAAAATCAATATCCCCAACTTGAATCTCAAATCCCTAAAAAAAAATGTACACTAATATTTGACTTTTTTCTCTTGCAAAAAAAATGTCACTTTTTTCTAAACATTGTAGACTTTTTTTCTTCAGATATATTGAATATTATATGTTCTATAAATTGTATTTTTTTAAAGAAATGTTCTATAAATTGTATTGAAAGTTTTATGTATTTTTTTTATGCTTAACGATAAAAGTTTGTCCACAGTATGAAACAACCAATTGTGTAACAAAAAAAAACAATACTGGTATTATTAATCTATATTTTTTAATTTTAAATAAAAGAACGCTATATTTTGAAGAAAAAAAATGTTATATTAATATTGTCAAATAAGATAATAAATTAGGGACTTGAGATTTTCAATTTAAGGGATTTAGGGATGACATTTAGGGATTTGCGACTAGAGATTTAGGAATTTGAGATTCAAGTGAGGATATTGATTTTTGGTTCAGGGATTAAAATAACCATTTTCTATTTTCACTTTAGTCGTTGTGACGCACTTAACATAATTATTTAACGTTAGAGACTAAAGCGATAACGAAAATGAGTCTTCTTTTGTATTTAATCCTAACTCAGGACTTATGTGACAGTCAGGTCTAGAGTCGAGGACTAAAATGACAGTTTTCTCAATAATTATAAAAGCCATGGGTTAAAAATAAAAGCCAACACATCAAAACTCACATAACTCAGTTGGAGTCGCACAGAACTCAGGTTCTCCGTAGACAGAAAAAGCTAGCCGGAAATCGCAACCGGAGTTTCCCCTCAACCGCCGGAAACAGTGAGAAATCCATCCAGGTTTACCTCTATCTCTGTAATTTTACTTTTCCTCGACCGCGAATCGATGCGATTGATAACTTAGGGCAAAAACCCAAACATATATTAAGATCTGTGATTTTTTTGAAATTTTTTTAGGGTTTAGTATTTAATTACTGTACCCAATATTTCTCATTCTTTCGATCCTTGTTAAGTGATTTTCACTTTGTAGTGTTGTTTAGTGGAAATTAGGTTTTTGTTATTTGGATTTTCCAATTTCGTGGTTGTATATTACCTGGAGGTTTCTTTTTCCTGATTTTTTCTTTGTCATAGATTTGGGTAATTCATATGATTTGTCAATTTACTGTGTTTCTTTTTAAGAGAAGTGAGCAAATCACTACCCTTTTATTGTATGCAGCTTTTGAATGTGGCAACTATTTGTTTTGTGCTATTGATTTGACATAGGGCCTGTTAGGATTGACTTATTTAAGCTTATCTACCAGCATAAACACTTGTGATATTGTTTGAGAGAACTTATGAAAACAGCTTATGTTATGTTCATAAGTTGTTTTCAGCTTATTTTCATAAGCTCTTCTAAGATTGCTTATGAAAACAGCTTATAGCTTATACGAAAATGATTTAACTTTATTTTATATTTCATTATGGAAATAGTTTGTATATAAGAGCTTATCATGATAAATGCTTATGCTATAAATTGTAAATTAAGTTGTTTATCCAGAAAAGACCATATTCTCTATAAGGTGGAGGACATTGTGAATAAGTTTTATTTTGGTAATGTATGTCTGTATGATTATAATGTTACTTGTTACAATATAAATTCAAACTATAGTCTTGATGTTATTATTGCCATATAATTATATTTTTCTTGCAATTTTCCTACCTGGATTTTGAAGCACAATATTCTTTTACCATAGATCATGGACTTATGAAGCACGGACACTCCTCGGATTAGGTGTGTCCTGGTGTCGGACACACGTCGTTATCTAACACAACACATGCTTCCATTGAATCATGTGATTTGCTCAAATTATCGGTTTTGGCGTGTCAGTTTCCCTGTCTTGTCTGGTTTTTGTGTCTGCATTTGTGCTTCATAGTCATGGACCTATCTCCTTTTCTTTCATAGTGGTGCTTTAATCTATAATTTAGACAAAAAAACTACTATAAGCAGGATTCACATGAATATATTAGTATCCAGGGTTGCTTCATTGAAGCTTCCAACTTTGTCCCATTACCTTTGAAGCTTATTATTTTGATTGAACTTGTAGCTATGTAGAGTTTGAAAAGTTTTATAAGATTCATGGAGAAATTCAAAAAAGTAACTATTGACATGTAAACAAAACTTCCATGAAGGAAGAGTAATCATTCAAAGTTGGCATTCAATTTATTTACTATCATATATAAAAGCTACTTGTGGTTATATTTTTTCCTACAAGTGTCGTTTCGAAATCTTCCTGTTTCTTTTCATTTATCAAAGAAATACTTTATTCATTCTCCTTATTTTCGCCTTTGCCTCAGATCAAAATGTCTCGAAGATATGATAGTCGTACAACAATCTTCTCCCCTGAAGGACGTCTTTACCAAGTGGAGTATGCAATGGAGGCTATTGGAAATGCTGGTACTGCCATAGGAATCTTGTCGAAGGATGGGGTTGTTCTGGTTGGCGAAAAGAAGGTGACATCCAAGCTTCTGCAAACCTCAACTTCAACTGAGAAAATGTACAAGATTGATGATCATGTTGCATGTGCTGTTGCTGGGATTATGTCCGATGCCAACATCCTAATCAACACTGCTAGGATCCAAGCACAACGTTACTCATTTGCTTACCAAGAGCCAATGCCTGTTGAGCAGTTGGTTCAATCTCTTTGTGATACCAAGCAAGGTTACACACAATTTGGTGGTCTCCGTCCGTTTGGAGTCTCTTTCCTGTTTGCAGGATGGGACAAAAACTTTGGCTTTCAACTTTACATGAGTGATCCTAGTGGAAACTATGGCGGTTGGAAAGCCGGTGCTATTGGTGCCAACAACCAGGCAGCGCAATCAATTCTAAAACAGGACTACAAGGATGATATCACAAGGGAAGAAGCAGTTAACCTTGCACTGAAAGTTCTGAGCAAAACTATGGACAGCACCAGCCTTACCTCGGATAAGCTTGAACTTGCAGAGGTTTTTCTTGCACCATCTGGAAAGGTCAAGTATCAAGTTTGCTCCCCAGAGAACTTGACTAAGCTGTTGGTGAAGTCTGGGGTGACCCAACCGGCAACAGAGACTGCTTAGCTTGCTGTTCCATCATGTCGTACACATTTCAGACTCAAAGGAAGAAACTGTTCCAAATTTATTTCTATGTTAAAACTAGTAAACTTCTCTTATCTTGGTGATGTTAAACTGCTAATGGCTTTTTATTTTATACATGCTTCTTGGATTTTAAGGGCATAGATCTGTGTAATCTATTTTGGTTTCTACGGATACTTCTTTAATTGTTCTTGTTATTTGCATTGAACCTGGAAGGTTGTAGAATCAGCTAGCATGTCATTTTCAGGCAGTTTTCATTTTGAGTAAACTACTCAGGTCTTTGTTCTTTAAATTCTTTAACCTTTTAATTGATGAAATTGAAAAGTTTTATTGTTTTGTTTTGGATTTACCAAAGTACTTTGGTAAAGTTAGTTTATTTTTCTAACTTAATTTTTATTTTTTTAGCTTTCAAATTCTATAAAGAAAAACAATATATATCGCATGGCGATTTCTACCAAGTACAAGCCTGTTAAATTGTGCATGTTACACGATATTTTTTTTCACCTTTGATGATAAAAGTCTCATTAGATCTTCCGAAGACCTGCTACATGGGATTATCTTTTCGGTGATGTAGGTGTATACCCCTCCCACCTCCATCTTCACCTGAATCACCAGAATACGGCATCCTCTGCCACTCCTTCCCTCCACCTCCATCACTTGCCTCATATCTTCGTTTTCTTGCTTTGCAGCTCAAGTTGATATGATCCAATGTTTAAGATTCTTGTGGTTTTGTATCTAATCTCTTGTGGTTTGAATTCGTATAAGATTTATGCATTAAGATTCTTGTTAATCACAGTTTTTAAGTTGCAAAATCGGAACATATTATTCTTGATTGTTTTGCTCGTATTTTTTTTTAATGAAAAGTTTAGGTGGTGAGCTGAATAACGAGGCTCACTAGTGTCAGGGTTGGTCTCACATTGCTCGTATTTCTTGCTATAGTATTTTCTTTTTCTCAAATTGATTGCAGGTCTTGATGAATAGTCTTGCTCGTATTCCTCGGTTTTAGGGGCATACGCCTAGCAAAATGGTTTCTATATTTATTTATGGTGGTGACGAGAAAGCGAGATGAATGACGTTTTTGACCAAGGAGAGGGGAGAGGGAGAGTGTATTTGGCGTCCTCGGTGTACAAATACTTATGGTGGAACTTAATGATCAAATATTGAAGAAGAAAAAATTGTGCATGGTACAAACCTATACAACTTGTGCACCATAATATTCGCCTTCTTCTATTATGTAAAAAGATAGATAGAGATGCTAAACAACATGGATAATCAAAGTATGTTTATTTAATATTCCGTATAAAAAGAATGGATAGATTTGATTAAAAAAAAGATAGGGGGGATAGATACATAATATATAGATAACTTCGAAGCAATGTATAGTTGCCAACTAAATTATTTTATGACAATTGCATAAAATAAATCTCTCGTCCTTCATCGATGGACTATTATTAAATTGCCAACTAAATTGCGCCGAAATTAAAAATATGTTTGGAACACGTCCAACTGGCAAGAAAACACATGATTCAATAGAAGCTAGACAATGTAGCTTCACAAAACCACGGTGAGAGAGAGCTCCTTGAAACGCAAGAAATATGTATCAAACGCAAATCCATACAAGCTATAAGTATCTCACTTCCCTTTAATTAATAGCAAAGATACCGAGTTCTTTGCGGTGCTCATTAGCATCAGTAAGCAGAGTAGGGTTAATCCCATTTTGGCATTTCCCTTTAATCAATCTTTGAGTTACACTCTACTGGACTTCTCATGCCTGTGTAATTTCTCTGGGACATTTTTGGCATATCAACTCTTCAATTCAAGTGTACATATTCCAGCTTTGTTTTAGTACCATGTCATAAGCTCACGTTGTATTTGAAAACTTACTTCTTGGAAACAGTATGTTAGGGATTCTAATACAATTTAAGTCCATGATTAACAAATTCTGCATGCGAAAGAATGAAATGGAATTGTATAATACTATAGGGAAGAATATGTATAAACATCGAATAAAATTGAATACAGGCTTCCCACAAGACAGCCAATGTTGCAAAACTAAGTTGATATTTCCCTTTAATCTTTTCATATGAACGGATTTAGGGCACCTCCAAGAAAAATAAGAAGAAAAAAAATGTAAAAGAAAAAATGGGTGAAAATCAGACGCGAATGCACATATGCTGGCCAACCATAAAAAGCTTCGCGAGAACCATGTATCCAAGAAGACATCAGCTTCTCCTTTTAATCAATTCAAATTCTCGTCGCAGAAGGCCAGCATTCTCTTATAAACACAAGGAAGTAAATTCTCAGATGAACCAGATTCATATCTCGGTTTGTTCAGAATGTGTAGAGACCTGTACACCAATCACTTTGGTGTCATGCTTTCTCTTACTTCTACTGCGTCTGGATCTGGGTGTTTTAGTCTTTGTAGTGTGCGTGTTCGATTGCTCTTCTGTGCCTGCAACTAACACTTTTTCGTTTTCATTAGATGGGAGTTCAGGAGGAGAGTCTGGCCATGGAGTGCGCTTTGATGGGACTGTGATGTCCAAAGGAGGGTCAATCACCCATCTGCATGAAATAGCATCATATAATCAGGGATATAGACAGAAAATATCAAATATGCAAATAAATACAAGGCTAAGTTTTGATTTTACATAATCCATGCACTATTTGGACGACCCGTCGAAAATTAAAGTACAAAAACCATACCTATAAGAACCTAGAAATAAATTCCATGATCACATTTTAATAACATTCACTCAAACACACATGATGGTAGTAGGGCCCTGGCACCCCTTCCCCCATTCTCAGACATAAACTTTGCTGTTTTCTTAATTGTTTCGGAGAAAAATGACTAAATCCAAGCTGTACTCAGAAGGCCGGAACATACCCCTTGGAAATCATTAACAAGTGATTTGGCTGAAGTCTATGATCAAATAGACCTTTACCAACATTTTGATCTAACAAATCCTATTTTTCTGGAGTTCCTATCACCCACCCAATCATTATATCCAATTGTATCAATTAACCCGACATACAATTAGAGACTAATAGCTGCAGAAAATCACGCAGTTACTATACAATCAGCCTGTAGGCCTGTATAAGAAAGTCATAAAGTTTGTGCCAGCAGAAATTGAATCTTTCATTTTCTCCCTTTGTGCGGAATTTTTTTCAAGCCAGCTATTATCACTAGACAGTAAACAAATATAAGAGTATATGATGCCTATAACATTTCTACTCCAATATGGTAGCAGTTTGCATTCTTAGCAATGTTCTTATGGGTCAGTGTGACTTGAGGCCTTTTAGCGGGTGCTTAAGTAGAACTGCATAAGCTGGAAACAATAATCACCCTATATCATCACATGATGCCCAAGTATTAGTGCATGCAGCTATTCCTATTAAGATAGTCATGATTATAGGTTCACATTAACCACAGAAACTGTAATTGTTGAGTTTTCTTTCAGTTTGCACGGTACATAACACAAATAAATATCAGAAATATTCAAATTTTAGGAGTTTTTGGCTTTGAGCTCTTGGGTGGGTTAGTGTTGCAGAGTTTGTTTTTTACACTATTGTATTGGTTATAAATTACAACTAACACATAGAAATAAGAGATCGTTTGGCAAATAAAAATTAGAGGCATCATTGAAAACGTTCAAAATATAGAGGTAGGGACTCACCGAGCAGGGAATTTGCTGTCTGTGCGAGCTTCAACCCGCAACCACCAAAGCAAAACATGGCGTCCACAACTCCCTAGTGGTTCTACCACAGAGGTACTCTTGAGCAAGGACAATGGACTCTCTATCTTCTCACCATCCCCATCCAATGCATCAAGATCCTTAATCCACTCTGGCTTATCATCAACATCCTTCCAAAGTAATCTGGAATTCAACACAAACCCAGACCATTCAAACTTTGTCGGCAACACAGGTGCCCGGTCATCAATGTAAACTGCATGCCTTCCAGTATATCGTAATGAATTGAAGGTGTGCCACCCAACCAACTTATCGGTACCATTACAAGCAGGACCTTGCACCGGCATTGGCATGGTATCCTCATCTCCTTCTTTTTGAACCAATGAAGAAATTTCAGCTGCATCAACAGAATGAAGGAGTATTCCGACTGAAACAGCACCGATCCATTTCACACTCTGAATTTCATCAAACAGCTCCATATTATGCATGTTACTATCATCAGCAAACATCACAATTCCATCCAGCCTCTCTTTTGTCACAATCCTGTTCCATCACAAGGAAAAATCAACAAAAGGTTTAATGTAAGAACAATGAATGTAAAAAAAATATTAAAAAAAAAAAGGGAAAGGCAAATTGACTAAATTCTTTTTTCATTTAAAAAACAAAAAGTTGGCATCATGGCATCATGTATTGTCACTGTATTTAGTGATTATGTCAAAGGCACTAGAAGTTATCAAAAAAGGTTCACGACAAGACAACAATCTGGATCGTGACATCAAAATTGAAGATGTATCCATGACAATAATTATATATGTTTGTTCCACTTTTAGAGCACGCAAAATTGATTCTAGAGACCTAAAATTGATTTTTGGATAAAAGTGAGTTGAATGTAAAATAATTTATGTTTGAATGTATTTGTGTAAAAGTGGATTTAACCATAAATTTAAGGCTAAAATCAATTGTAGAAGCCAAAAGCTACAAATTCTAACTTCAAGTAGAATCCATTCTACAAGCTAAATCAACCAACCATGATCACAATCAATTTTACAACCTCTAGAATCAACTTTGACCCTCCAAAATTGAAACCGAACAAAACCGATTCTGACTTGAAGCTAGAATTTGTAGCTTTACTATTAGAATTGATTTTTAACCTTATACTTATCATTCAATTCACTTTCACAGGAATGCATCCAAACATGAAATCCCTTCACATCTAACAATTCACTTTTAGCCAAAATCAACTTTTGTGACCACAGAACCAAACACACACTAGCCACACTGGTTATAATCTCAATCATGATTCTCCGCAATATAAGGGATCGCAACACGACAATTACCATAAAAACGCGACACAAACTTGACGAATGACACTCCATAAAAGATTCTAGTACAAAACACAATAATTAAAACCATAATAACAAATCAAGTAAAAGCATAAACTAAAAGGAATCAAAATTTAACCTTAAAGCATGAAGACGCATCAAAGATTCAACTTTATGTCTATCCTCCCACAAACTGGGCATTTTCTGATTAAACCCAACATGAATAATCCTTAATCCAGATTTTCCAATAATTGAAGCAGTCTCATTAGTAACACCACCGGCTTCCACCACAATCCAAGTCAGATCATAAGGCACAAGCATCAAAGAATGCATCACACCAGTCAAATGCATCGTTTGAAAAGTCCTCACATAAGTAGGAGTAACAACAATCACTTTTCTAGGGTTCTTCACTCCAAACAACAATCTCTGTTCATTTTGAACTCTAGAGATTATTCCATGCGCTTTCATTACTTCCACAGGATCCGGATGCGGCCATGGCCGAATCCGGATCCCGTGTCTCCCAACCACCACTCTACTCGCCACTACCGAACTCCCGTTTGTTAGAACATTCTTTTGAGTTTCCACCGGAACAGTAATTCCGGCGCCGGTGTTGGAAGTAAATGGAACGGTGTAAATATTAGTGGATGAAGTTGAAAAGAGAAAGAAGAAAACGAGACGAGAAAATCGGAAGCCGAGAACGAGGCTGATTAAGCAGCAAACGCCGTGAAGTACTAGCCAGAAAATTGTCGCCGGTGACTTAACGGCGCCGGCGCCGTTATCTGAATCTAAGCCTCTGAAGCTGTTTGCTCTACGGTTGATGTAACTTTGTTGTAATGTTGAGAGCTTCATTTTTTGTTTTTTGTTAGACACAAAAATTGTGTGTTAAGGTTTTGTGAATGTTGAAGCAGTGATGTTTTGTTTTATTTTATGTTTTGGTTTGATTTTGCGTTTTGTAGAAACTACGTTGTTGTGTTGTGTGAAAGTAAGAAGCAAGTTGGAGAAGAAGATGGTGGTGTTGGCTTTTTGTAGTTTGGTGGTGTTGTAATTTATTCAGCTAACATTACTTTGAGTTTAAGGGATAAACCGGTTCGTTTTTTTTAATTATTTTATTAATTAATTTTCTGTTTATGACTAATTATTTGAAATTTATAAGAAATTGAAAGAGCTATGACTATATGACCATGTGTGGAAGGGAGAAAATTTTAGAATTCTAATAGAGGAAATCTGGTCATAAACTGAAATAAAATATGAAGTAATGCTAACAATGCATGTTTGAACACACTATTTTTTATTGGTATAAATTCATATGATATCCATCAAATAATGTCGGTCTCATATAAATTTAATGAAACTCATATAAATTTTAATCAATCAAAGAGAGTATGTTGAAAAATATGTGTTCAAATCATTTCTCTAAAATATATTTGAACATACGCACAAATACAAAAAATTAAGAGAAAAGTAATTTAATCACATCATTTAATACTATTTAACTTTTAGTGTGCTTGAATATTTTATTTGGATTTGTGATCAAATAAGCATTTTTTTTTCTTTATTCAAAAAATAAGCATCTTTTCTCTGGTGGATAAGTGTATAACTCCCAGGTTTTGTGAAAGTTTAGAATCTAACGGTGTGTTTATTGTAGGTCTCATGTTCAAATGTCACTTATCGATTCTTTCAAATATTTGTTTTGGTTTCAACTTTATCTCCAATAGTGAAATGTGAAATTAGTCGTCCAACTTAATAGGTTATTGGATTGGATATTGAGTTAAAAAAATTAGATAAGAATACTTTCTTTGATCATTATGCAAAAAAAAAAAAAAATTTTTTTTGATTATT
>Ga0228711_1002332_pt1 | contig 29115 bp, 10 predicted proteins | sample MedpolnodulmetaG_2_FD_177996 | JGI IMG/M metagenome (GOLD analysis project Ga0228711, IMG submission 177996) | Root nodule microbial communities from Medicago polymorpha collected in Santa Monica, California, United States - brown nodules | ecosystem: Host-associated > Plants > Roots > Nodule... | reverse complement strand
TATATATCTACAAATGAAACTTGGAATGGTGGGTGAAATGGAATGGTGAGCAAATGAAACTAAAGGGTAATTAGTTTGTTTTTATAAAAAATAGGGTAATTGGTTTAGTTTAGGTTTCATAAAAAATTAGGGGATGATTTTATTTCATTTTCCATAAAAAAAATAGGTTTGTTTTGTTTTTCATAAAAAATAGGGTAATTAGTTTAGTTTAGGTTTCATAAAAAAATAGGGGACGATTTTATTTTGTTTTTAATAAAAAATAGGTTTGTTTTGTTTTTCATAAAAAAAATAGGGTTTTATAAAAAATAGGGGAGGATTTTCTTTTGTTTTTAATTTAATAAAAAATAAGTTTGTTTTGTTTTTCATAAAAAAAATAGGGTAATTAGTTTAGTTTAGGTTTCATAAAAAACAGGGAACGATTTTCCTCTTTTTTTAATTTATTAAAAAATAGGTTTGTTTTGTTTTTCATAAAAAATAGGAGTGATTTGTTTATTTTGATAGAGGGATTTTTTTTGTTTTGATTTGCATAACAATTAACATTTTGTTTATTTAAATTAAATAGGGTTATTATAGTAAAATTAAGTATAGGATTTAGGTTAAATCTAGGGCAAAATATTGCTTACGGATTAACTTGAAGTAATAAGAGATGAGAAAATAAAGTAAAGGTAAACTTTACAATTAATTCATCAATGTGTTTTGTGTGTGAATCGGATATCCTCTACGCGTATTGTATAGATTAATCCATCAAATTGGATAAGATGGTAATGAGAAGAAAAAAAATTCCTTAAAAGGTTTAACAACGATACATTCTCATACTTAAATTCGAATTTTTGGACTCTTACTAACATGGAAGAGATTCCTTACCATCTCATTCAAATACTCTTAGATCAAAATTATATATTTTAAATAAAAAAAAAAAAAATCAAAAGAAAGAAAAAGGTAGTTTTTCTTTTACCTTCTCTGCTTTGTTTCCACGCAAAGACAATTTTCAGACACAAAAGAATGGTGGGTGGGTGTGATCCGATCCGAGACGGGACCATGGACGTGGTTATAACTTTTTTTAAAATAAAGTTCTTTTTTTAAAATAAAGTTATCAGTACTATTTTTTGAGGGAAAAGTTATTAGTACTATTAAAATTGATTTAAAAACAACTTTTAATATCCTGCAAATATAACTCAAATGATAAAAAGATTAGAAGCATTTAATATGATGTCCCTTTTAACTCATTTGGATTGGCCTAGTGGTATTGACTTGGGACATGAGAGTGTGCTCATCCTCAAAGTCTCAGGTTCAATTATCACCGCTGTCAACTTGGGTGGACTAATTTAGCTTCTTCAAAAAAAAATGATGTCCCTTCAAACCTCTAGGGTGTTTTTGTTTCAAGTTAACTAAATTTATTTTTAGAAATAACATTCTCTGAAATATATAGATGTAAATTTTATTCTAAGGTATTTAAAAAAAAGATGTTTGGTCAACATTATAATATTTCATGGAACCTTAAAAATGGAGATTATAATAGATAGTTATACATAATTTTATTCTCATCTTCCCACCCTTTTCTTTGGGTAAACTTTTCTATTCCCAGAAACATTTTATACCGAGAATAAAATTGAGTAAATTTAAAACAAATATAACTTTCGTATTCTAATATATGTGTGAAACAAACACACACCTATGATTTATTCTCATATGTATTTTTATGATTTATTTTCAGGAATCTACAAATATAACTTGAAATAAACATACCTCTAATTTTCAACTTCTAATATATGTGTGAGTGTTATCTATAAACAATGTTATGCTATTCTTTACGCTTTAAAATGAGTATCATTTTTGTCTATTTTGCACATATTAATATTTTACTCTAAATATTTTGTGAGGGATTTTACTATAAATATTTTGGCAAATTGTTTTTTTGAATGACAATAGATAGAAAAAATAAAATAGATAGAAGAAATAAAATATTATGTTTATCAAAATATTTTTATTAATTAGTGACATATTATTTACATCATAACAATTTCGTATTGTTTAAAAATAATTAATATTTTATCGAAAAATGTATGTTCATTTTAAAATAATTTCTTTTACTAAAGCGACAAAGATAAATAAACTAGAGAGAGAAATAAACTAATGAGCGACAGGTGGAAATGTCGCAAGCTAAAATACTTGGTCCGCTTCTTTTATTACTCACACATATTTAGCTTTTAGTTAACTATAAAATTGTCAGACCAGAGGCTTTTTTATTTTGAAAGATGGCAGGTCATAGACTTAAGATCAAAATATTTTGTGACAAAACTTTTACAATAGAGTATTTCATCAAAACTATAAGATATATTGAACCTTTTTTTTTTAACACTAAAATGTAGAGTTTAAGAAAAAAATTAAACAAATGTTTCTCGTAGGAGTATCTAAATCAACGGTGTGACAAGAATTTAAAGATAGATAGTAATTAGGAAGCCAAACTTCACGTATATTTGATTCACATCACATAGATGATATTGTGAAGCTTACTAGGAAGAGTATCTAAATCAACATTATGACAAGAATTCAAAGACAACTAGTATCTAGCAAGTCAGTCTCCACATATATTTCCTTCACACCATGTATGGTTAACCTAGACCTGTCAATTGAATGTCATAAGTTTTTGAATGTGGAAGATAAAGGTGGGTATAATTTCATGAATCTTACGGTTATCGGTTGATGGTCAATTTAACAAGTGTAATAAACTAGTAAAATTTATGAAGTTTGTATCCGCATGGGTTGTGAAATTTCTTGCTCTTCTGATAACCCTAAACTTTGTGGCAGGCACGCACCACTTCTCTGAGTTTGTTCACATAATTCACAACTTAGACCGTCGGATGACAATTGTGCTAATTTCTTCGCCTCCAATCTTTTTTGAATTTTTTTCAATTGAGCGTTGAGAAGTTTGTTGCTTGCGAGCAACATATCATGTGTCTCTAAGTCTAATACACCTTTTCTTTTTTAAACATCCATATCTCTGCATTGTGATCAATATTCTTTAAGGGCATGTTGTTGACTGCAGCAGTCTTTGTTTTCATGGTATAGACTGATAATGCATCCAAGAGCAGGCATGTTTGCGCCTTCAAACTTGTGGTGAACATTTGCATGTCTACATCTCATCAAATTTGTGTACCAAAAACCTCTTCGTTAGCAACTTGAATCAATCCCTAACATCATAAAGCGACTCGCCATCTTGCTGGATAAAACTTGCAATATCTTGCTTTTTCTCTAAATATTTGGTGATTGGAAAAAAATCGATTGATATATTTGCATGTCTACTCTTATTTCTTCTTCTTTTTCTTTGGCTAACCAGATAGATTTCCAAATGGCCCTAGCAATTCTCTCGATTTTTTATTCAAAGAGTAAGACACCTGAATCTACACATTGCATAAACAAACTCAAAACACCTTTTAGTAGCACTACACGAAAGAAATGGACATAAAAACAACTGTTAAATATTTTTGGTAAATTAATGTTATGGAAAATTTAATGTATCAATCATATTAATATAATGAACTCATTTTATTTAATTTGATTGATGTATAAGAAAAATGAATCATAAATTTTCTAAGTGATTTAGGGTTCGACTGACAAGTGATTGGTTGTATAATTTTTTTTTATTTGAAATCAATATCAAGACATGCACTAACGTGGTCGTCTTTCTGCTTCTACCCATAAAAATAATGAATGTTCTAAAAAACAAATTTGGTACAAAAAGTTGTAAACTTTTATCTAAACATTATACTTATCCCTGTCGTGTTTTATTATACTTCATAGGGTCTCATATTTAAGAAAAAAATGTACGCTTCTTTTTTTTTTAGGGAAAAAATGTACACTCCTTAGTAAAGCTACTCCATTAGTCCTAAATTATAAACTGTTTTGAAGAAAAAAATTATCCTAAATTATACCCTTAACTATTTATTATCATTTCTTCTTTCAATTTTTTAATTTATTTTTTCTATATCATTAATGAAGAATGATTTTATAAAATAACTCGTAATTTACATATCTCGTGCAAAATAAATTACATTTTTTTTATTTTTATGAAATGGTAAAAATGACTTATAATTTAAGACGAGGGAGTATAATTGCAGTTAAATTTTGGTAAAAATGACTTATGAAATGGTAAACATGTATGCATTTAATTTGTAAAAACAAGGCTTAATTGCAGTTTTGGTCGCCATATTTTCATCTTTTTGTGAAATTGGTCCCCTATTTTAAAGTTCGACAGTTTTGGTCCCTCCATCATATTTTTTAACTAAAAAAGGTGATATGATAGGTTTTAAATGTCGTGTTATATGATTTGAAGATGATAAAATATCAACATCGATAAAATCGTAAGAAAATTCCCTTAAAAGCTTCATTTAAAACATGTTATAACACCATATTTTAGACAAATTATTATATAGAAGGACCAAAACTGTCGAATTTTAAAATAGGGGCACTAATTTCGTAAAATGATCAAAATAGGGGGACCAAAACTGTAATTATAATCTTGTTTTGCCCTTGTCTTGGAAATTGAACATTGAAAACATATTATAGTCACCCTGGTCCTTTTTTTAAAAATAAAAGAGTCAACAAAAGTTTATGCATTTGGTTTATAATACTTCCTCCGTTTTAAATTATTATCCCCGTTCCTTTTTAATTGTTACCTTTTGACATTTTACACAAATCAAGACAATCAATAAATGTTATTGTTTTTGATACAATAATTTATCTTTTTCCAATAATAACTTCATTCATTTTATATCTTGTTTCATATATTTCACTCTTTGCAATATATAACTAATAGTAATATTGATAAACAACATTTAATATTGCATTGAACTTTGAAAGTGACAGTTAAATAGAAACAAAACATTTCTACAAAAGAGATACTTAAAAAGGAAAGGACGGAGTATATGTCATTCTAGCGAAATTTGTTTATTTCAAATTTTATATTATTTTACAATATCAATGAATCATTAATGCTTATTTTTTTAGGCAAATGATAATTTGTGCCCTCAAGGGCACATGTTAAAGAACTCATTATAGAAATATATGTATCAAAAGTCGTGTATTCAACTTCTTAAAAGTTAAAATATTATGTTTTTCAATGCAAAATTGTTCTTTTGTCCTTAAGGCACAAGTTAGCATGATACATTTTCCTATTATACGCTATACTAGTTATTACTTTATCTTTTTCTAATTCTAGTTTATGTTTTCCATACTATTAATAAATGATATTTATGTAAAACAACTCGCAATTACCCAATTTTATACAACATTAACTATATTTTTTAATCTATTTCAAATTGTTAGAATGACAAATAATTTAAAACGGATGGAGTATAGACAAAATATATCAACTTTTGTTGACTCACTTGTCTTTTTCAAAAAGGGTCGGAGGGAGTATATCAAAATTTGGAGAGAAAAAATCAAAATTTAATTTGAGGGTGAATTTGGAATAAATGTATTAATTTTAGTATTGGTGATTTGTATTTTGCTTATATTTGAGACCAAAATTTTTGAGATTTTTATGGCTTGTATTCGAGATTGAGATAGTATGGCACTTTGCCATTTCACGCGTATTAAAAAATTCAGTTTTTTTTTATGGAAAAAATAAATTATTAATGATTTTATAAAATTATTAATCATCAATGACAAAAAAAAAATAATTAAAAGAAAAGAGAATAATAAATAATATAATAGAAAAAGAAACATTAATAATTTGTTTTTTTCTAAAAAAAAACATTAATAATTTGTTAATATTTTACTCCCTCCGTCCCAAATTGTATGACGTTTTGGGCATTTCACACGTATTAAGAAATGTAATTAATATTGTGTGGAAAATGGATATTATGAGTTGTTTTACAAAATTGTCCTTAATAAATGATATAAGAAAGATAAATTAAAGAAATGAAAGAAGAGAGAGTAATAAATAGTTAAGAGTATAATAGAAAAAATAACATTATTATTCATTCATATTGTAAAACAACATATAATTTACCACAATTTTTTTTTAAAAACGATATACAATTTGGAACGGAGAGAGTAAATAAGTTACACTTTATCATGAACTTATGTTTCAATTATCTCTTCGATGTTAATGACAACAAGTCAACAAGTGTTTGGAACTTGGTATGGAAAGGAAATGTGGTGATAATACTAACTAGGACAAAATGGTAAATGTAAAGAAAACCAATGGCAATCTCAATAATCGCTATTTATATATAGAAAAGACCTGAGTCCCATTCTTCAAAATTGTGTCAACCATTATAAAAATATCATAAATTAAGAAAAGAAAAAAAGTAAGACCAACTTGGTTCTTCTTCTTCTCATCAGATAACAATGGCGATGGCTTTCAAAATGGTACTTCTTTACCTTTTAAATCATCTCACTCATATTAATTAGAGTGTGTGTGGTTTTACTTTGTTCTATATATTATTATATCATATGTTTAATATTGATGAATTTTGTTTTGTTTTGTTTATACACATGTTTATGGTAGAATTAACAAATAATATGAATCTGAACAGGCTACTACTGGGATGTGGGTAACTGATGAGTGCAAGAACTCTTTCATGGAGATGAAGTGGAAGAAGGTGCATAGGTACATAGTTTTCAAGATCGATGAAAAAACAAGGCTTGTGACCGTTGACAAGGTTGGTGGTCCTGGAGAAAACTATGATGATCTTGCTGCTTCTTTGCCTAATGATGATTGTAGATATGCTGTCTTTGATTTTGATTTTGTCACTGTTGACAACTGCCGCAAGAGCAAGATCTTCTTCATTGCATGGTAATGTTCTAATTTCTCATCAATCTCAATTGTTAGATTAATCCAACTTCAATGTTTGCTCAATGTCTTTTGTTTAACCCAACAATTCAAATTGGACTCTACAACTCTGTGTATTTGGATTGACGATGAGTTTGTCAAAACTACAGTGTCACCTTGATTTTATCAAACTTACCGTCAATCTAGACCTATACTTAACTTTTTTTTTTCTTCTACTTTTACTTGATAAGTACCAAATACTAGTTGTACAATTTAATGATTTATGAGTCTAATACAAGCTGGCCCATTATACCATATGATTTGATGAATATACAATTTTGGTTTCAATTATAAGATGATAATGATGAATGTGAATGTGAGGGATATTTTTGGGTAAAATTTTCAGGTCACCAACAGCATCAAGAATAAGAGAAAAGATACTATACGCAACATCAAAAGATGGGCTAAGAAGAGCTTTGGATGGAATCTCATATGAACTCCAAGCAACCGATCCAACTGAGATGGGATTCGATGTAATTCAAGACAGAGCCAAATAGATGCCCCTCTTAATTATGTGCCAAGCTAATCAATTATTCTACCAATCTTACTCTTTATTATATAATAATTATGATGATTATAATCAAGTAACTCTAATCCAATGACTCTATGACATGTTCTCTTTTTCATTTTTCTTTTTATGGTAGTCCTTTAATTAAATGTTGGATTTTGGCACCATTGTGATGTAAGTGGGGTATCTAATCTTGAATTTTTAGTCAATAATAATTAAGTTATTGTATATGAATGTCGGGTGTATGATAAGTTAAGGGCAACAAATGTTTGGTTGTATTACTCTTTAATTATGAAAATGGTTGAGATGAGAGCAATGGATTAGCCCAAACTTTTTTCATATGTGGAAAGTTGATGCGTTACCTTATACTATTTAATTAATGCTTTTATTTTCTATATCCTTATCACCCTTCACAATCGTAGTTTCTTAACTTGGGCTCCCTAGTTTTTAGTCCAGTCACATAACAGATGGCAAGGCTAGCAATGGATGACCCACTGATTTGTGGAAACCCATTTCTACAAAATCATAGTCTATGATAATTTACTGGTGAGAAAAATTCACCCTTCAATAAAAAAAGTGAGAAAAATTTAGATTAGTTAAATTAAGTGGTTGACTTAATAAGCTTCGGTAAAAAATATTGCATGTTAATTTGTTAAAAGAAAAACTTTAGAATGGATTGAAAGCACTCAAATTTAATATCTCGTTTGGAACAATCTTTAGATAGATTTTAGTCATCTTCTGACCCAACTTAAATCAACATGATCATTTTTCTTCAGAAAAAAAATAAAAAGAAGTTTTTTTAGGTGAGAAAAAGTAGTTAAACAACCTTTTGTAAAACGGTATTTTTTTTTTGGAGGTGATAAAACAGTATTTTTATACAGTCTATTACTTTACCTTTTTTGGGTTTTGGTGAAGAGTAAATTGTAAACGCAAATAATAAAATTATTTCAAAAATATCTACGTGGCATAATGGCCTTTTCCTATGACTTTTTTCTTTTGGTTTTTTCCTTTTGATCATTTGGACAGCCAACAAATTTAGAATATGTATTGCCGTGCAGTAATTTGTAGGATTTCGTCAATATTTAGGTGCATGTACATCATGATGAAATTATTGACAGCACATTTTGGGAGCTTTTGTAAACTTTCATTTTAAATATATTAATGATAGTAAATAAAATGTGCTTAAAATTAATCAACTTCAACTGGCACCTAGATTAGTTCTAATGCTGAAATCATATCACTTACTTGAACATGCATTGGAGTTTTTCTGATACCATAGAAAGGTTAAAAATAAGTAATACCAAGGAATTATGGCACATCATGCTTATAGCTTAATTTATTTTTAACTTATTTCAAATCACCATTTTTAAAAGAAAAAAGCTACATTATAACGTGTTTATTAATTAAAAATCAACTATGGTATCCAGGTAACAATCAACTAAAATATTCTCTTAAAAGATTATTTCAGCTTATAAACTCAAAACATAATTTTCTAATTCATACAAAAAAACATAACTTTCTCAACATAGGTTACAACCTTCATATAATGTATGCATTTAAACAAACTTACGAGGTAGCAAATATTTTTGTAATTAATATTCTCACTCAATCCACGCCTGAGAATTGAGATGAAGTTATGCGAAATAAATCTAAACTTATTCAAGGAAAACATTTTTGTTAGGAGTTTTTTTATTCAAGGAAAACTTATCTTACCTAGTTATTATTCAATGAAATACTAAACAAATGAAAATACTCAATGAATTAAAATATCATATACTTTGATAAAGATGTCATTCTAAATTTTTCTTTCATCGTGTATGCCATACATCAATGTAATAAAAAGTCTCAAGAAGTTATACACATAACCGTATCCGTATGAATTTCTATTAGATTATATCCCACTTTCTAGTTTCTACACTCAAAGAATGATTGTCCAAGCTTAACTTTAATCCAGAAACACGTGTATAAGGAGTTTCAAACAACCTTGAGCAATTATTAACAGTGATGTATTTGACGTTGATTATGACTTGAGACTAAAGAACCAAATTACGTACATGGTTTGGTTTGTTCCGAATTGGACACTTCTGGTTGGTAGATAGAATTGGATGAGTTAAGCATACAGTTCGTCTCTTGGCAGCAGTGCTTAACTGAACCTTTTATGTCGTTTTCGAGTTGTTGCATACGCATCAACTTGACCATTGAATTTGATTTCAAGCTTATCATCAACAACACAGCCCTACCTCAGCTACTCTATTTTTATTTGCTAATTATTCTTGCTCAATAATGGTATTGCACTAGGTGTTTTTAATCATTTGTTTTGAGCAATATAATCAAATCATTACTTATAATTTAGAAGTAGTTGAGTAATTGAAGCTTTTTTTCAAATAAAAAATAAAGTAAGGAACATCAATTGATCCTACTCTATGTGCAAAAGCTGATGAAGGTTGAGATTGTCGCTGACAATTGGCATCAAATCAAACATGACAAGCTAAAACTAGATTCAATTATCAGGTTAATGATTTGTTCTCAAACTCCTTTGCACGAAAGTTGAAGTAGATTAATCAAGAGGCAAACACATTCATTTCCTCTTGCAATCCACAAATCAGTAAAAACATTATTATTGCATACCTAAATCTAGATTCAAATTTATACCATCTCAATTATGAACATTGAATGTACACCAGTCACTATACGCATGCATGCATATCCTTCCACAAAGCTATGCGTCAACGTCTCATGCTTATCCCAAATAACATGAGCATTTACCTTATGAGATGGGTTATGCTAACTTATACTTTAAGGATATAGGTCAGAGTCCTCTAAAAAAAATAAAAATAAAAGGCATATGTCAAAGAATCCAAAAGTTAAAATTTTACTTTGAAAAAAATTATATTCTAAGCACATGTTAAGAATTTCAATATAAAAATATTCATCTGAAAACTTGTGAATTCAATTCTATAAAATTCAATATTATTTTTTTAAGATAATATTTTTACTCTTGGATTCCTTAACAAGTGTCGCCATGACACAAATTAACAAGACTAATAACATAATACATAAGAAAAACTACAGCTTAAATATTTTAGCTTCCCAAGTGAAATTCCCACAGCCATATTCTCTTTAATATAATTAAAAAATATGTATGCACTGTTATCGTCAAATAAGTTTAACATTTGTGTAAAATTATTGTAGACTATCGGTGCATTCGAGTTAACTAGTATTTGGTTTGGCCTCTTAACAATAATTCCGTGCATTTCAAAGCCACTCTAACATGAAAGAAGCTAAGAATACTAGCTTCTATCAAATGTGAAAACACAAGTTATATGTGAAAACACGAAAGTTAAGAATAGTAGCCTGTTTGTTTGTGCGTTGGGGAGAGAGTAAACGTGCGTTTATTGAGAAGCCACAAATATTAGCTTCACAATATCATGTTCACTTTTGCCTCGGGACGCAAAACTCAAGCATCCGTCACACATCCAAACAATGGCTAAACTCATTTAAAATGTAGCTCCATAGAGGATTAAATCTTAAGAAATAGATGAAATCAATGTGGGTCTCACTTTGGAAATGGACCCCAACATAAAGCAATGTGGGTCTCACTTTGAAAACAAATCCAACATAAAGCAATGTGAGTGTTGAAGAGAGTGCTAGAAAAAAGAGTGTTCCTATCACCACTCCTCTTGTTTTCTAATAGTTCCGAAGTTTGCATCTCAAAATGGCACCGACTAAGGCACACAGCCTGGATATTCACTGGACCACATTCTGAAGCCAGATATTCATTCAAGAGGCGCATTCTTTTCAAATTGTAACTGGGCCAAAATATCAGCCATGCTAACATGAATACATACAATATTTGGGCTGTCTGACAATAACGTTCAGATCTATATCATTCATCCAGTTCAGCCAGGGCCACCACCATTGTGCTTGTGGCCCAAAACCTAAAATTAAACTTTTACCTCTGTACAGATGATCACAGAGCAAAACTCTCACCATTGTACTTGTGGTTAAAAATTATTAGTTTAGAGATTCATTAAGATGTCAACTTTTGGGTTTAAAAGCATACAACGAAGTGACCACCAATAGTTACCCCAAATTTATAAAACCAAGCACATAACAGAACAATCATGTCCTCAGAGATGGACGACTGTAGAGCTTCCTTTCATGTCTTTAGGTTCAGAAGCAATTTTTAAACATTTACCAAGAACTAGAAAGTGACCAAGTCTGAACAAGCTAATGTCTTGAGATTGGAATGTGCATTCTACCTTACTAATTTCCACCCCTCAATGCAAGCACCAAGTGAAGCACGGAACCGCCCTCAATGTTGTACTCTTTAGCTGTTTTGTCATCAGCAAGCTGCTTACCAGCATATATGAGCCTGCAGCAAATGACAACAGATGTAAGATTCTAATGTTTCCAATATAATTAAGAAAAAAAAATTAATTTTTCATTTACAGTTCCTAGCGAAGAAAGCTAAAACATATTTCTAAAACTGCAAACTAAATTAAACTCAACACCAAATTAAAGCGTTAGAATCAAAACTCAGTATTGTTCTTGAATATTGAGCATTGTTCAATAAATCTACCAGTAAATATGCAATCCAACTCAATGATACTTGTATAAGAAATACCAATGACAAGAAGAAAATTATGTACTACTATGATAGAAAGTGGTTCAGATTGAGTGTACAAACGTACATAAAGTTATGTAGATCCCTGTATATTCGAGAGATACAAGACTGCCCAGTCCCAATTCTAATTAGCACCAAATGACTCCCTCTCAACGCCCTCCTTATTCATAGGCAATACATGCAACAAATTAATTTCTTCTTATTATCCAGTCCCAATTCTAATTAGCACCAAATGACTCCCTCTCAACGCCCTCCTTATTCATAGGCAATACATGCAACAAATTAATTTCTTCTTATTATCTAGTCCTAACTAAATAAATCTCTTGACAAACCTATCAATACTCCCCCACCCAAAAACAGTATCCATGTCCTCAAGGTGAATAGCTTAATTGCTAAACAAAAAACTATTTATATGAGATTCGCCATGCTGATGTTTGTGAAATACTAGATAATAGAATAATGTGTGAAGTTTGTACCAGAAGAGTACAATAACTTTCGCCCATGATACCACTAGCAATAGTGGATACTAGAATAATATTTTGAGGAATGTTTATGATTTTAGTTAATTGTTTGAGAAGGGTTCATTTCTCCTCAGTGATCAAACTAGAGGATGCTTATTGGGAAAAGTGCTGTCTACGGCGGATGGAGTATTTCCCACAGTTGATGGAGAAAATGAGCAAACTAAAAGTTCTCATAATAAAAAATTATGGTTTTCATCCTTCTGAACTGAAAGTTTTTGAGCTACTTTAACCTGAAAAGAATCATACTAAAGCAGATTTATGTTCCTTTCTTTGGCACATAGTAGAATCTTAAAAATAAAAATAAAAAACTACAAGACTGGTTTTTTAAAAGGTTTGAAAATGTGTAATATGAGTAAATCTATGGTTGTATTGCAATTCTAGGGCTGATATTTTTTAAAATCAGAACTTTGAAGCTTCAAAACTGTTTTTTAAAGTTTAGAACAGGTTTTGAAAAACCGGTTCTGTCTAAGCCAAATAGAAATGAAGCTGAAACCAGAAAGAATTGAAACCGATGAACAACACCGAGGAACAGAACTGCGATGCTTTGCACCACGATGAATTGGAGGACCCACCACTATGATGAGAAGAGGGACTTTATGTTTTCATTTCCTTATTTCTCTAAGGATTTGTATGATATTTGTATTTCTTGTTTACATAGTTGGTCAACCAGACCTGCATAAATACTATCAATGTGCTATTCTTTGATCAGATCAGTCAGAAATGAAGTTTTGCTAGACCTAGAAACTAGTTCAGGTTGAGTGCAAAAATGTACAGAAAGAATGCAAATCCCAGGAAATTTGAGATCAAGTTCTCACCAAATGACTCCCTCTAAAATTCCTCTTCTCATCATAGGCAACACACATTTCTTCTAACTGTCTCAGCCTAACTAACTATCACATTACCGATAATTTTCAATTCAAAAGTCACTGTGTATGGATTTATGCATGAATATTTAACTTATAGGCCCTCCCAAACACTCTTTAGATTATATGCTTATCTAGAATCCTAGATGAAGCATCCAACAATCATATTATACAGAGGATAGAGAAATAAAAACTAAGTGATATATAATTATTTAAAAAAAAAAATACAATTTATATCATTTTACAAATACAAGATCACATGTAAATCAAGTTACTAGACCACGTGATCCTCGAGCAAATCCTTACGTGAGTAAGCTTTTAAAGTGAGCAGAGAAAACTGAACCAATGACATATAAATGCATGAATTTTCTCTAAGTTTATCTGCCAAAATAATACTGGCAGATAATATTCAAATATATTATCAGAAACACGAGTTTTGCAATGAACAAGTGACGTGTATTAATTTAAGAGTTATAACATTCGGCAATGAATTAGCCAAGCCCAAAAAACACAAGAGAGAGAGAGAGAGAGGCAGAACCTCTGCTGCACAGGTGGAATTCCTTCTTTTTCTTCAACACGCTCCTTGATACGATCAATTGTATCTGTTGGCTCAATGTCAATTTCAATTTCTTTTCCAGTTAAAGTCTTCACTTTAATCATGGTTCCTCCCCTGAGCCTCAGGACCAAGTGAAGAGTTGATTCCTTTTGTATGTTGTAATCAGCAAGAGTGCGACCATCTTCCAGTTGCTTACCAGCGAAAATTAACCTCTGCTGGTCAGGAGGGATACCTTCCTTGTCCTACAACAACATATTCCACTAGCAGTTAGAAATGTGATGCAACTTACAAATGATAACGACACTACCACTTATCCTCTAACAGACAAACTCAGTCAGCATCACGTCATATAAAACAGATAAAGGCTCTGCAGCTTAGTTTCAGTTTATCTGGGCCAATCTATTGCAGTAGCATGGATCAATTAGGGTATAGAAATCTTAAAGCATTAAAGAATATCACATAGATAGGTTTAGAAAAGACTCAAAGTCTCAAATCTTAAACATAAAACAACTTAGTCACAAAGCTTAAACATAAACAACTCAAAGCCAGGATCATTAGAATCGTATAGCAATTACACGCCGATTTCATGTTTTTATGCGATTTTGCACCGATTTTACTCAACTCAAGATTCTATTCACGATCCAGATTGGTAGCGCTGAGTGAAATAGCAAAATTTTGGGTTTTCACGATTCTGATATGCATTTTGACAAGGCTTTAAAATGCTTTCCATGTATAAGATCTGATATTCAATGTATGATATTTAAGAAAAGTGTGGCTGATGACTATTTTAGGAAAAGAGCAGCATATTGAAATGAACGGCTCAAACAGGAGTAACCTCTAGTTATTACTAAGAGATCAACATTCCCTACTGTCCAAGGCTTCACACCAAATTCAGATAATCTAGTCAATTATGAAGAGAACTTGCAGATTCTAGAATCATTTAACATGATCTGTCAGAAGTTGGAGCATTGTTAAGCCTGTTAAAACCCAATCATGCCCTAGTGACAACAAGAAGCTGTATTGGAAGTACACCGTTGTCTTCTTTTTCTTTTTTTTTTTACTTAATATCCGATCCAAGGACCAACTAATAGGAGGGGCCAAATCCCACCATCCACTTGTGGTGCCGTTTAAAGCCAGAGCAAAACTCTATAAGGACTAGTCCATTGAAATCGGCACCAGAGAAATCGAACTTGAGACCTTGAGAGGAGCACACTCCAAGGTCCCAAGCCAAAACCACCATGCCAACCTAAACTTGGGGTGTACACCGTCTCTGCTACTAATCACAAAATCGAGTCATCGTATTACCAAAACTAATATTGATCATTCCATAAAAGTAACCTAATCCAAATTCCAAACACACACCCATAGTTTTTCTTTGTTGTTTAATCAGTAGAATCTTCACAAATAATTTCAATTGTAAAACCTAGCAGACACGAAATTTTGATAAAACCCTTAAAAGTAACAAAATCATCGATCATAAGAAACCCTAACTAACCTGGATCTTGGCCTTGACGTTGTCGATGGTGTCGCTACTCTCAACCTCGAGAGTGATAGTCTTTCCGGTCAAAGTTTTGACGAAGATCTGCATCTTGTTCTTCTTCTTCTTCTTCTCGTCGTTTGTGAGAGCGCGATAGAGATAGAAAGAGAGAAACTGTTTGAGCGATGCGGAGTATGGGTAATTGGGTATTTGAAGCAACTACCCTGTGGCGGGATTCCGTTTCTATCAAACAGTTCCCCCAAATAACCTACAATAATTTGGATTGGATTTTTATTATTAGAACTTTTACGCGTGCGGACAACGGAGAAGTTAATATATTACAATATGATCTATTACATTAATAAAATAAAATATAGTGATATCTTCTTTTTACGTACGAGTCATATCAACTATAATATATAAAAATCAAATATATATCATTTTATTGATTTGAAAAGACAATAAGTTGTACGATACGTACAGTTTACTTAACATTAACATAATTAATTATAAAATACGAAATACTTCTCTATAGACTATGTTTGAAGTTATATTAGTATATTTACCGTTTTCATTGGTTATCATAATCTTCAATCTTTCTCTTGAAATAACTCTAGAAAATACGACATATAATTGACTACGTAAAAACACAAATGTTGACAAATATATTTCAACATTTTTAAGCGATTGACCATGACTCTTGTTGATAGTCTATTTCAAATGAAACCGCTTAGGAAAATAATATGTTAACAGAGGAAAATCCTTTGATATTAAATTATGATGATTTTAAATAAATAATTAAAACTCGAAAAAGAATCCTCCAAGGAAATATCCGCTTACACACATAAAATCATAGAAACACAGAAATTGTAAACAACTATGAAATGATCGGCAAGGGGGGACAGCAAAACGATACAACAACCTTCCTGCTAATTCTTTTTAATTTATATCTAGCACTTGAATACCTTGACATAAAAAATAACCTCTCTTGTCATTTTGTAAACACCAACTTGATTTCTGAATCTCTTGAGCAGCAACAGACACTTTGTTTAATCAAATAGAACAGGATGGGGTAAACCAAATTCTGATGTTGATGCATATGCATATAGTTATCATAGAAGAAAACAATTCTCAACAATAAATCTTACAATCCAACTTCCCAACATATTAAGCTCAGTCCATGAATTGAATTTCTTAATTATATCTCCATTTGATTAATATATTAAAACATGTGATTCATTGCCTTCTAAAACCAATATTATCAGACATATCTATTTTTTTTTTAAATCTTTACTTTGATTGAGATGTAGCGTAGATTAACTAATTGAGATGATAGGAATGTTGAAGTGGTCACTGCAATCACTGATCAATAACTTTGTTGTCGATCTCTCCCTCTCCTGCTCTTGTTCATGTTCCTGTAAAAAAAAAATGCAGAGAAAATTTTAGATGGATTGTAATGTGCCTTTGCTAAAGCAGCAATTGAAATTTGTAGAGAAACATGAAGAAGAGAAAGACTAACACTCAAATCCTAACTCTAAAAACAAATATTTGGAGATGTGTGGAAATGAAAAATTTTGAGTGAAGAAAGGGAGAAAAAAAATAGATTATAAGGAAAGGAAATGTTAGATCATTCAAGTCTGCAAACCATCTTAATTCAGAACGGAGAGTTTCGACCAACAACGATGGAAGAATAAGAGTATGTTGTTACATTCACATTAACACATCTTTTACATTAAAAAAATGTCGCAGATGGAGTACTTTAGATAAAGGGAAATAAACAGTTAGATAAAAGCACAAACTATAAACCAATTGTCACAATCACCCATCAATAGTGGCTGACCAATCGACTTTTGCTGCACAAAGACAAACAAACAATAATCTAAATCAACATGCATCTGCAATGATTCATAAATTAATGTAATTTTGCTATGTATGTTCCAGATAGAATTTATGTGATTCATAATGTGATTAAACACAAAGGAGGACTACCAAAGGAAGACACAAAGGAGGACTACAAATTAAATGCAGGAGCATACTGTGATTCATAAATGATGTGTTCAGTATATAATTTCTGTTTAAAAGCATGTTACTATAAAAGCACTACATTATAATAGGAAGATCATGAAGGCATGTTAAGTATAGAATTTATGTTTTGATATATTGTATTTAGATTTGTGGTTGCTTTTTTTTAAAAAAAATTCACTACTTGTTCATTTCTGTAACTGATTATACTTGGCAATCATATTTTCAATTTATAAACACAGTGAAGAGGAAAGCACAATCATTAATGGTCAGCATCAATCGACATATTGGTGTGTTTGAAAAGAAAAAATACACATGATATTTTAAAGTATCAATCAATTTATTAACATTATAATACAAAATCTATTTAAATATCATCAATTCACTTGCAAACAAACCAAATATGTAATGGAATAAACAAAGTTAGAGAAAAAATTACAGGAACAACATCATAATAGATGTGGATTTAGGATCAAATATATAGTAGCATATTCAATCCCCAATTTGAGACATACAAAGTTCTTAAATCACATAATTAAAAAGGGGGTTTAAAACAATTCCATACATATAAATCTTTTGGGAACTCAATGAATTTTCAACCCCCATAGACGATTGGTCTTCTACAACGAACAGTCACCCATTTGTCGTCGTCTGAGATCCATCAGATTTTGCGTTCAAAGTCAACTATCACTCCTTATTGGCTCCCGCTTCATTATGTTGTCGTTGACACATCAAAGTTTCCAACCCTAAGCTTCAATTTAATCCATAAAATATATACATATACTAAGTAGTCCTAAAGTATAAAAAATTCATCAATGTAGTATAGTTTTTATACACTTAAAGAACTACTTAAAATATTTATATAGTTTATGGATTAAATTGGAATGAAAGTGATAGTTTAGTTTAAAAATAATTTAGTAGGCAAATTGGTAAACCAATGCAACAAAGAATAGGGTTTTTGAGAGGCACATAAGTTTGATTTAACAAGAAAATCAGCATCAGTAAACCAAGTCTCATCAACAACATCAGGAGTTCGAGGCTTTCCATGGTATGCAACAGCAGCGACAGAAGATGTTAAGACAACACATTTGAGTGATGGGGAATTTGCACATGAGTTGAGAACATTGAGAGTCCCTTTGATCAATCAATTCAGCCTGAGGATTTAAGATCATGACAAAAAGATGTAGTGTGAAACACACCATGACAGCCTTGAACAACAGAATCAAAGGCACCCTCTTCAAGTAGATTTGCCTTAAATAGTTGCAATCTATCCTTAGCACCTTCAAGCTTAACCAAGTGGTCAATTTTCTTTGGATTATCTACAGGCAGACACAATAATCAAATCAAACAGAGGGTCGGAACATATGAAGCACAGACACAGACACCAAAACAGGACACATACATATTACCACCAGTCAACTATCATTCCTTACTGGCTCCCGCTTCATTATGTTGCCTCTGCCACATCAAAGTTTCCAACCCTAAGCTTAACATAGAAAGCTAGCAAGAAAGAAGACAATTTTTTTTAAAATAGTACATTATGTTACCTCTGCGATTCTTCCGTTGCCAACTCGAGCCAGAATCGTTTCTGAGAATTGGAATCAGAAATTGAATTCCTTCAAGTGTTTCTGTTCAAACACACATAGCTTTATTCATAGTTTCAAAATCACTTAACAATTTCTCTTGATTAGACAGAACCCACCATTCTTTTTACCACTGTACATTCTTGACAACATCATTGCTTACCCATTAGAAAAAAATACACAAAAATTAAGCAATTTAATGTTAACTCGTGAACCTTGTGAATCCTTAAAAAAAAAACTCATGAAACAGAGACAGAACCAAACCCATATTTTGAAATTACAGAAATAGCATAAAATTAAAAATAAAACAAAAAAATCCAACGTGTTTTCATGGATTGAAACAGGCATGTAGAGATGGAGATGATTTTGAGATTCAGATTTGAATTGAAATTTTCTTTCGATCTGAATCTCATCGTTCTCGAAGTGGTTTCAGGTGAGGTTGCCGGAAGTGGAGGCGATGAGGGTGAAGAAGAAGAACAAACGAAATGAAATTTGGGTGGAGAGAAGGTGGAAATTTGTGTGAACCTATGACTGTTACCAAAGAGAAATGCAGAGCCATTATTCCCATATTCTTTGTCTTTGCATCACCTGGTTTTGGGGAATAGATGGAAGTAAATGCATCTAATTTCCCATAAAACACTCGTATTCCATGCTCTTGACCGAGCCCATTATTGGAAAATTGATGCAGATAAAAGGGTTTGTCATTTACAATGCAAACCATCAGAAAGATTTGATCAACGGTCAGAAATGTTTGGAGGCAAAGTTTGCAAAGGTCTTAGCAATGCTAATTAGGATTAGATATAAGTATAATTTTTGGGTTAAATATGTTGAGAATTACTTTTTTCACGGATGGAATTCTCGCGCCCTATTTTTTTTCAAAAATATATTTGTCCAAATTAAGTTTTCCAAATCAGATTGTTAGTATTTTCTGGATTTTGAAATCCAGAATATTCCTTTTTTAGAATTTTTTATTTTAGTCTTTCAAATTCGTGTAATAAAATGCAAATAAACATAAAAAAAACAGAATTAAAAAGAACACAGAGATAAAAATAACTCATTTTATTAATATATGAATAATAATTACAATAATGTTGAAGCTTATTACATAATAACCTAAAACTATTTCTAATCTCCTAAGAGCCTAAGAAAGGGGAAGGGGGTAAGCTATACCAGTAGCTCCAACCACTCGTGGAGAGGAAAGAAGGGGAAAGAGGATGGAGGGGAAGAAAAGGTTCTTATGAACTCGATCATGTCGGCATGCTGATCGTAACATGTCAGTTGGCAAGCCTGCAGGATTGAGTTCAAAAGCTCCTCTTCGAACACTTTCCCAAAAGATTCATCATTTCTATTATTATGCTTTTATTTATTTGTCTTGTGTTGTTTTTATTTATTTTATGTACCTTTGTTTTATTTTTTTTTTCAAGTCATTCCCCATGAAAACGCTTCAAATACAGGGTATGATTCAGTTCAAATTTTATAATCCGGACAAACTACATGCATTCCGGAATATAAAATTCGTAACACCTCTGTTTATTTTGGATTGTCGCGTTTCGCCAGAGTTTTGACCGGTTAGTGGAGTTTTAAAGCATTTTTTGACGGTTTTGATTGTGGAACACGTTTTATTTGACTGTACTTATGACCTATGATTGATTTAAAGCTATAAAAAGGTTTGGATCTTCAACAATTTCCTTCATTCTTCACTTCACCACCTTTCTTACATTTTCTTCAAAAACATTAGTTTTTTAGGTGTGTTTGTGGTGTCACGGTCATTGTTGACCGTTCATACAACCCTGCAATTGCATTGTAGCTTATGTGGGGGTTGTATAACGGTCAACAAAGACCTTTGACATCAAATAAACACATAAAACTTTATATCGTATTTTTCCGAATTATATTTTCCGTAATCACTAACAATCTGGTTCAAAATTTATTTTTCGGACCATGGGTATTTTTGGAATTTTTGCCGGGCGCAGGAGAACACAGGAGGGTGGGAAAAGTAATTCTCAAATATGTTTTTGGTCTCTATAAATATGTCAACTTTTCGTTTTAATCCTTCTAAAAAATTCTTAAAAAATGTTCCATCTTCACTTTTGGTCCATCTTTTAAAGTAAACTCAAATGTAGAATTTATATTTTTGAATAAAATTTTGCAGAAAAATTCATAATATTATAAGAACCTCTCCCAAAAAAAAATTAGAATTCTTTAACAAAATATGTATTTAATATGAATTTTTATATTTTTCACAGTTAAAAACTCGTATTTTATTTATGTTTTGTTAAAAAAGTCTAATTTTTTTTAGAAATTTTTTTACAATATTCTTCACATTTATGTATAATTTCATTAAAAAATACAAAATTAACTTAAAAATAGGGGTCAAAAGTAGTGATTGAAAATTTTATAGGGACTAACAATTTAAGGTAAATTTTATAGGGACTAAAACGAAAAATTGGTATATTTATAGAGACCAAAAACATAATTTCTTCACATATTTAACCCTTTATTTTTTGAAAGAATAATTGGGATTGGATAACTAGGTTAATTGTGGACTCACTCTCACAAATTATAAGGAAAAAAAATCCTAAATTTTCCTAAATTAAAAGTTAAAAATCATATTTGATCTATTTAGTAAGAATGTAATGTAACAATTTGTTTGAAAATAAATAATTTTGTCGTATATTATTGTTTCCGAATTGATTTTACGTATTTGTCTATGAATTGAATTGATCTTTCTAAAACATGCTTACCATTAAGCAAATGAATGTTTTTATCAGGTAAATGTTTTGCTTATTCTGTAAGTTATAATTTTTTTTTAAATTTAGAATTTAAAAAATGCAAATAATTGAAGAAAGGAAAAGCGCATTGGTAGTTAACGACCGTTGATGCAACAATAGTTAACTACCGTCGGTTTTCTCAATGGTGGTTAACTACCGTTGGGGGTATTTAAGTCATTTTGATGTGTTTTTATGAAAACTTTGATGTGAGAAAAAACAATTTTCATCTTTAGTAGTAATGCTTAGTGTTTTAGACGGGCAAAAATGTCATATCCACTTAACAAATGTTCAATTACAAGGCAAGATCCAACAAGGAACTAAACTCATATTCTCCCTTATGTTATGTTTATATAAAGATGATTTCGCTGCAATTTCAAATAAGTGTTATTTTCCTCAAACCACTCAACCTCTTGGTTTCTCCTCTTACTTGGACGTCGAAGCGCTTGCGCAGATACACCCTCTTCCATTCAATCGGCAACGTGAAACTTCCATAGATTCTGACGAGATCTTCGACAACATAACACATTCTTCCATGTCTCTATGATCAATGTGAGATTCTGTATCTTGCACAAGATAATATTGTTCCTGAAAAGAACACTTAGTTCGATTGACTTACTCACAATTAACTTTGTACACCTTGTTATTCTCTAGGCATTTTGATATGCGACCACCCTTACTGTGCTTCTCGAGTTGTATCTTGGCATCAACCATTGTTATGACAGGTACTATTAAGGCTAATGCCAATGAAAGTTCTCTTGATAATATATTAACACCGGATTTTGCGGTTTACTCATGAACCATAATTACGAATGAATTTAAAGTTTTTCAAAGTCATGTGACATCACTTCTATCTTAATAGATGACCTGCTTGCAATTTTGAATGGTCTAGATATAGTTTCACATGTTGGCATGCAAAATATTGTCATAGAACCAAAATTATAATCAATCTTAGGAATGACTGTGAAAGGTGTGACTAACTATCACATCTATACGTCAGATATGGATATGAATAGTATGTTTGGATTATTCTCTCATTTCTTCTCTAAACTCTTTATCTATCTTAATCTCACTATCTTTGTTCATAAAAAGAATAATTAAAAGAGAGATCAAGACTAAGAAATGAATACAGAGTTAGGAGAGGAAATGAGATGATCCAATTTGATATATATCTTTAGTTAGTCATATTCACATGCACAAGACCAAATCTTGGTCTCTTGTTTTATGAAAATACTTCTAGATCAAGAAATAAAAGATCGATTGATTAGCAAAGAATGCAATTCTTCTTAAGACTATCCTAAAGATTTTGTGGAATTGTTCATCTCAACTTTTCTCATTGTATCTATTTGATGGTTAAGAGTCATCATCATAGAGATTAGAGACCCTAGTTCTATTTTTTCCAAACGATAAAGAAAACTACAGTAGTAATAATCTTCTCTTTATCTAATTTTTTGTTTATCATAAAGAACATAAAAACTCATAATTCATGAGTCATGGTCAAATCCAAACTATGAGAGTACAACTTTCCAGCTCAAAGGAAAACTAAAGCAAAGCAAATAATATATGGGACCATACCACTCTTGGAGCCGTGAATGACTGAAATCATCACATGTCCTACACACCACAAATGTCTGTGCAACGCAATCTCCACCGTTCATGTAAGTTGTGATGGCCCCACAAATGATTCTTTTATTCTCTAATGAAATATCAACCGTCCGATGCAGGACAATGGATGAGTTAGGGACACTTTGTCCCTTTGTCTTTTGCTTAGTTTCAACAGATGGAGGAAAAAGGAAAGCTACTAGTACATATTGATTGTCACGCGCGTTTCAAGCACCAAAAATTGGTCTGCCTCTTCCTTTGGCCATTCCTCAACAAGCTCTGCAAGTCGAAAGTGTTAAAAATTGTGTAGATGTAGAGAAGGGATATTGGGAACATCAAGCATTGTAAATTGTTGCCATATGCTGTTTCAGCCACGCTTGCTAACCAATCAAATTTCACAGTTGGATCTTGTAAAATAAAATAAAATAAAGTCATACTTGGAATAAAATTATTAAATAAGTTTTTCGTCCCTAAAAATATACTTTTTCCGTCCCATTTTAACTGAGCTCTTGGCTCATTTCACACTTATTAAGAAAAACTGTCCAAGTGAAAGAGAGAAAAAAATGGTTTTGAGTGCCTTTATCAATTATTGGTGCATTTTTCTTTATCATAAATGTAAAGTAGAATATATTGAATTGAGAGTGATGAAAGTAGTATTAATTAGTGTTAAATTGGAAAAAAGTAATCAATATTATATTGAAAAGTGAAATTGGTCAATTTTCCTGAGACAATATTTTTTTTTCAAATGACTCAGTTATTATGAGACGGATGAAGCAGTGAATTTTGATTTTAATTCTTAAAAAATTAAATTGAATGTTTTCGTTCTCATGATTTTTTTTGGTTCCTAATGGCCAATTTATGTTAATATCAATGTCAAGATTATGAGTCTTTTATGTTTAAAATATGTTCATGTTATGTCCGTTTATTATGTTCAAAAAATGTCAAGACTACTTATTTTTGTTAGGGACAAAAAAAATTGTGAGATGAAAAAACCTCGTTTTATTTTATAAGGACTAAAATCAAAATCTGTTATATTTATAAGGACGAAAAACTTATTTAATTCAATTATAAAAATGTTAACAAGTGTTTCGAAAACGTTTGTTAATGAACCAAATATAATAAAATTATCGTGAAATTTTTACAGTAAACATCTTAAAAATGTAAAAAATATTTTTTCAATATAAAATTTACTTTTATTTTATCTTTCTTTTAACGGGTGTCTAAGATGTATTAATTAACATGACCTTAAAATATCAGTAGCATTCAAGAAAGACAGCAGCATTCTTATTTTCACATATAAAAAAGTACTATGTAATACGTATATATCTGAAAATCGAACTCTAATTCTTGCACACAATGTTCTTAATAGCTACCAATTAATCTACACTTCGTGACATTGCTTGCACCATCAATTTAATCATAAAGTATAATTACATGTTCAATTTAATTCTTAAAGCATACAGTAAATAGTTTTGACATTGTATAAAATCTGTTGATTTTTTTTGTTGTTGTTGAGGGAAAATATGTTGATGTATTTTCTGTTTGCAACTATATTTATAAATTTTCATATATTTTGAAGATTAAATTGATGAATTTTTCTTCATATCTTCCTTAACTAAATTGATGATTTATGCTTTAGAAAAAGTGTCTTTGAGGATGATGATAGTGTATATCGGATTTTTTTCAGCACTTCAGTAACCAGGTATAGGAGTATAGAAATTAAAATTCGTTGGCATTGAGGGCAATCACTTTTTCTATAACAAAACTTTCATTTTCACTACTTTTTGTAATGATTGGTTGGCTTTACAATTACATTGTCTTTTTTATTTTTATATTCTTAATGATTGTTTGGTTTTGTGTTTGAAATAAATGATTTTAAATTAATTCCGACTAAAAGGTAATTAAAGATAAAGTGACTTATGTTTGTATACGGTTATGTAAAAGTGAGTTGAGAAATAGATTTGAGTGTAATTAATGATAAATTTGAGTGATGTTGGAGGTTACACATTGATCATGCAGCGTTATGGTACAAAGTGTTGGTAGCCAAGTATGGGGGTATATGGAGGTCGTATTAAGGGATGAGGTTCTAAGGCATCTAGATGGTGAAAAAAATTATGTGGGGTTAGAGAAGACGTTCATGTGATCAAAAGAGGTTTTGGCGCGTAGAATTGGCAATGGTGAAATTTCTTCCTTTTGAAACAATTCTTGGCTAGAAGGAGGAATTCTATATTTAGTTTTCTTTTTAGCCATTCTCTCAATAGTAATATTTCAGTAGATGAGATGAGGAGTTAGGTTGGGGGTTGAGGTTCAGACTTGAAGGTGGAGAAAGAGGCTTTTTCTTTGAAAGAGGAGCAAGTAGTTGAGTGTTGCTCTTTGCTGGACAATATTTTTTTACAGGATAATGTAGCGAACACGTGGATTTGGAAACACGATCCACATGAAGGTTATCTAATAAAAGGAGTATATCATTTATTGACTCATGATGAGCAACAAGTTCGTGCACCTTTAACAAATATCATTTGCAATAAAGTGGTGCCTCTTAAAGTCTCTTTTTTCACATAGAGATTGTTGAATGAGAAGATTACAACTAAAGACAATGTGATTTGTCGTGGAGTTTTTCTTATAGATTCGTTGGTATGTCCAAGTGGATGTGGGAAGGAGAAATGTAGTAATCATATATTCTTGAAATGTGATATTTTTGGTAACTTTTGGTCTTCCATTTTGAAGTGATTGGGGTTTTAAATGATCTTTCGTTTGATGTCTACGTGCATGTTATGCAGTCCAGTGGTTCTCATTTATTCAGGGACATTCGTCATTGCTTTCAAGTGATTTAGTTGGCTAGTATTTGGATCATTTGAAAGGAGCGTAATTCGCAGACTTTTTACAACAAAGAATTACATGTTGAACTTCATTATTGGTGATGGTTGAAGACTCGTATACCTATTTTCTTTTACTTCCATTATTGGTGGACTAGTCAATCTATTTGTATTATGATGTTGTCTTTTAGCTTTTCGATTTGACACGTTTTTGTATACTTTTGACATTGTTCTAATATCTTTTTAGGCACTCCTTATGTTTAATTTAGTCTTTCCGTTTTTAATATATGTTTTGACTTAAAAAAAAAAAGTAGTGTTTAAAGATATTCATATAGTGATTTTTTTTTCATTTTAATTATATTAATTGTTAAATCGAGTGGACAAGCTAAAATGATTTTTCACTTACGAGGTAAATTTGCATGGATAATAACCTTTATATATGCAAGTCTTTTTAATCTTTTCCTCACGAAGTTATGCAAGTTTTTTAAACACGTCGAAATTGTAGTTTAGACGTCGAGTCTCTCGACATATAAGCATCAAGACTTCCATGACAAACCTGACCACTTCATGGAAAACGAATAGCTAAAATATTAGGTATGTCTCCCAATTGTCATGTTCGAGAAAAAGTGCATGAACTCTCTTGGATGGTAGATAACTCATAAGATTTATATGATATTATAATGGTAACTAATTTCCTTGTATGTCTCTTACATTAAACTTGGAACAAATATTAGCAAGAAATAATGTAAATTCAATCCGACAAAAAAAAATGTAAATTCAATATGTAAAAATAAAGGTTTGGCTATTAAAAAAATAAGGAAGGAACACACATGCAATTTTTTCAAGTGGTAAGAGGTTTGTGCATTTTAAGTAAGTCATAGGTTTCATTATTAGCTCTTATGTGCTGAGAAAACTATAAATTACAAGACATGATATATTTTAAATGAATAAATATTCTATTATAATGAGCATCCAAGGATACAAGACACTCAAAGGATACAAACACAAGTATTACATACAAACACGAATATTAAGGTTGCTACCCATGCAAATACTGCATCATCTGAGTACATCTATTTTGTTTAAAGGGTCATGTTTAGGGATGGGAATAGGTTAGGTTGAGTTAGGCTTTGCAAGGCCTAAGTCTGGCCTGTCAAATTTTTGTAAAACCTAAGTCTGACATGCGGCCTATCATATGCCTACTTTTTAGGCCTGAGTCTGGCCTTATGAAAGCCTGATTAGGTCTGTTAGCCTATTTAAAAGTCCATTTTACATGAAAATCTTTAAATAAGTAATGTGATTCAAGGTTAAATAGACTAGCGAGCTAATAGATCAATGATATTAAACTCTCTTTTGATATTTAACATGAAGTTTTAGAGAACTTTACTATATATTATATCATATTTCAATTCTAATTTATAATAATACATTTAAATATGCGAAAAAATAATGTAAACTAATAAGTTTAAATTATTTTAAAGGTTGACAAATTTATAATTTAATTCATAGTAGAGAATATAATATAATAATCAATAATATTATTCATATTTACTTATAGGCCGGCCTAATAGGCCTAAAAGGCTTTTCTAATAGTTTGTGGTCTGACCTTTTAAGCTAAATAGGCTTCTAAAAAAAGCCTAGGCCTTGCATATTTAAGAAAAAAGTTTGGCTTGGCCTGACCTATCGTATGCTAGGTCGTAGACCCTTGTAGGCTGGCCTAACCTATTCCCATCCTTAATCATGCTAACCGCTGTCTCTGGAGAACTGGTTAAGGATACCAAAAAAGGAAAATATTATAAAATAAAAAATGAAACTTTTTTGATTTTTTATGGATTAATTACATAATTTTCAATACACTAACTACTATATAATTTCTTTCTATAGTATCCTTAATGAGTACCCCAAGAACACTAGTTATCATTTCCCTTGTTTAAATTATAGGTACTGGTACTGAAGTACACTACCCATATCATACTCATTGTCATCCCTTGCCACGATCCCTTATCGTCCTCTAATTAGGTTCTTTGACTCTTGTAGATGCATTAAGGTATCATGTTCGTATTATTTATGATAAATGGAGGACCCAATGAAATCTAAACTTTTGAAAAATAAATTTAACCTAAAGATTTAAACATGAAAATTAAGAGGCTTATCAGTGAAGATTCCCTTATTTAAGAAAATTGGAGAAATTTCAATCGTAGGAAATCCACTCTACTAAAGTATCTCCATAATTTAGACCATTTAAACTTGTTATATGGCTAATCTTCAAGTCAGCAACAAAATATATGAATTTTTTTTAAGGTTGGGCTTCCTTGCATTGTATATAATATTAATATCAATTATGTTCTCACTATATTTTCTCTATTCAAACTTTTAACGCTGCCACATTATTATATCTAGATTCGAACTCATAACTTATATTCCCTCAGTTTGAAATTGAGTGTTACTCTAGTAAAAAGATGTTTCAAAATAAATATCATTTTCATTTTCTAATGCAATAATAACATTTTTCGTTTTTAATGGCGCCTTTCAATTAATATAATGTACGCTACTTTCAAATTATTACTTTTATTTAATGAAAAACAAACCAATAATTAATAAGAATAATTTGATAAAATAGAAATTTTATTTGTTTTAATCATTACATTTTTTAATATATATATGTAAAAAGCTTAAATGACTGTCATTTAAAACAGATATAGGCCCCGTTTGGATAAACAACTTATATAGATGCTTATTGCATTAGGGCTTATAACAGTAGAGCTTACATCATAAGCTCTTATACTTGATAAACTATTTATGTTTGAATATGTACACTAAAAAGTACTTACATAAATTGAAGTGTTTGGATGTGACATTACATAAGCAATTATCGAAATTTTAAATATTTTTAATTTAACAAAAAAATCAAAGAATCGAACCACAATTATCAAG
>Ga0228711_1002330_pt1 | contig 29124 bp, 17 predicted proteins | sample MedpolnodulmetaG_2_FD_177996 | JGI IMG/M metagenome (GOLD analysis project Ga0228711, IMG submission 177996) | Root nodule microbial communities from Medicago polymorpha collected in Santa Monica, California, United States - brown nodules | ecosystem: Host-associated > Plants > Roots > Nodule... | reverse complement strand
AACTTCACTAAGGCATACAGAGCTAGAAGCAAAGCATTTGATCTGGTGGATGGTTCTTTTAGGGAGCAGTACACAAGGCTTTATGACTATGCACATGAGTCCTTCTTACTTACAATTACTGTGTTTACATCTGTTCCTGCTACTGATCGTATTATTACATGTCTATTACTTACAATTACTTTGTATTGGTGTTCAATACAAAGCTACTTTTTCACAAACATTTTCATCATTTTATATCAAATTACACAACATTTTAAGCAACAACTTCAATTCAAATCATATTTCAAAACAACAATTTAAAGGCATATCAGCATATTTCATTCATTTCAAACTTGTTCAGGTTACACAACCAACCAAAATTACAAAACATCATTTAAACTTGGCTCAATCTCATAGTAAAACTTTCTAACAATCTTCCTATTTCAAATAAACATTGATCAAGTTTCCATTAGGTTTGCATGATTGTATTGTTCCTAACACTAGGCAAACTCCAAAACATAATAATCCTAAAATAATTGAGATCTTTAGCCAAGATCTGGTCTTCCCCAATTCATTTTTCAATTTTGTATTCTTTTTCTCCAACTTTGCAATCTTCAAGTCCTTGTCATCACAAAACTCTTCATCAACTAACTTGAAGAAACCACAACCATTGTCAATTTGATTTTTGTAGTTTCTGCAACCCAAGAACTTTTTTCCACAGTTTGGATTGTAGGTATCTGTAACAGTTCGAGCAACTGTTTCTTCTCCACACCTGCATTCCGTAATTGCTCTCTTTCTCAAATTTGAACCTACAGACATAGCTGATTGACCCATATGATTTGACATTTCTCAGATTCGAATACAAGAGGATTATCAGGAGATAGTGGCGATTCGAATTCAAACAGATTCGAATTGAAGGAAGCTTTGAATTTGTGGTCTGATTTGGGTTTGAAACAACACTTTGAATCTGGATTTCAGAGAGAGAGAGAGAGAGAGAGAGAGGTGCGATTGAAAATGGAAGAACCCTAATTTTGGGTTTTCTGATATGAGTCGTGCCTTATATACGTGCCACGATGGAGCCATATAGGATTGTCCACGTGTGCAAAAACTAACGGGAAAGACAAGCATTTGACGGAAGGGACCATATTGACTGACGGAGCAAAACCAAAGGGACCAAATCGTTGATTTTAGAACTTATGGGACCAAAATGAAAACAACAAATAAGTTAAGGGACCAAATATCGAATTAAGCCTAATTGATATGCTCATATTGAGTGGAGCATCATTATTTCTAGAACAAACGTGCAACATAAAAAAAAAAATTATAAAAAAAAAAAGGCAAGAGGATAGGAATGAAATTGGTGCGATGCATTTGTTTAGATGGAATTCGTTAGGTTAAAATTAGAGAGAAAATATTAGGTTAAAATGCTACAGACCTAACAAAATTAATAAACAAGGATTCTTTTAAAAAGTCAACTATTACAATTTCCAATGCATTCATTACACAACTTTTCATTGAAAATTTATTATTTAAAGTGCTTAAAGAGTGCCCTAGAGGCACTCGTTAACATTTCTCATATTTTATTAGTAGTTTGACAGACCTTTTCTACGCACAACTTTTTTATCAGTACATTTGAAAAGGAATATAACCAAGAGGGAGATGATGACTTCAATTATTTTTGGAAGTTGAAGATCATTTAAAACTTTCCTTGAAATTTAACATCGAAGCAAAGATGTCCTACTGCCAGTACAAGAACTTGAGGAAAAGTGTTCTTGAAGTTATTTAATGATTCAAATTATCTAAACTTCTCAAAATAACTTCCATATCAAAATATTATGCGGAAGATGTTTTAAAGAGGCACATTAGACTTGAGAAACCTTTGGCGCTCAGAACTTAAAAACCAGAAGAAACTTGTAGAAGATGTTTTTTAAGTTAGAAGACACTTGACATCCATGCACTACAAGAGTTAGTTTATTTTGTTCTTTATGCATAGTATAGATTTTTTTATAACTCGGTGTTCGACTTATTTGAGGGGTCTAATTTAACCGTCCACTTGCGGTGGCCGCATTTAAAGCCAAATCATATATGTGCATGGATTTAGCCCATCAGAATTGACAATAAGGGGGATTGAATTTGACACATTGAGAGGAGCACACTTAACGTTCTACACGAGCACCGTTAGATCAATCCAAATAGGTTAAAACATCTTATACTGATTGTTGATTGAATGATGTATGTAACTCAACTCTATTTTCAAATATACATTTTTCTTTTACTTTTGTTCTTGCTTTTTTGAACTTTTACGTTTTATGTTATTTCTCTAATCTTTTTGCCTCGTTTATTCATCATTACATGTTTCTTGCTCTGCAAATTTATTAGCTATTTAACCTTCAATTTGTCAAATATGAATATCGTTAAGGGTCTATTGATGAAGCAATAATTTAGTCGAGATATCGTTGAAGTCTTCAGATGTGATTTCTCTTTTCTTAACTTCAAGCCATTAACGTTGAGGAGGAATGTTGTCCCTCGGTTATGGGCTCTTTACCTACTCTAATAGAGCGTTAAATAGGGTTGCTTGAATATTTTGCTATTAGACTATAAAATACATATAAAATGTAAGATAAAGGTAGAACCATGAATGAATAAATTTGCAAAAATAGCTTAGTGATGGAGTATGTCTTTTTACATTTCACATGATATGTATTTATAGGCAAAAATGATTCCTACTCGCAAAAATGAATGACCTATAATGTCAAGCATTGTTCAGTTAATTTTATGAGTTATTTTTTATTTTATTATAACAAGACATATAACAAAGACATGTGTGACGTTTAGGTGGTATCTCTTCAATTTTGTATGTAGTTTTTTTTTTTCTCTCTTCCTTGCCCTTCACATGTCTTCACTCTTCATTGGTCACTACGGTATAATAGGGACTCAAGTTACTTAGTTATAAATTAGTCAAATATTTTAGTGATGCATTTATTATTGTTATAACATTTTGTTAGTCTACTTTTCCAACTCTATTTTATAATTTCTTTAATCCTTAACGTGGATATGATAGGTTTAGGTTTTAGGATTTTTTTAATATAAATTCATATTAATGATAGTTATATTACCATATTTCAAAAATATCAAAATCAATAATTTATATGCGGTAAGGAGGGGTCGGTGTAGTGGAGGAAGATAGTTAATATCTGTGATGGTGTTGGTTCGGTGGGAGGCGCGTGGTTTCATGATAATGTGCGGTTACAATTAGGTAACGGATCTCAGGCATTATTTTGGGTGGATAGATGAGGTTCCTCTACAGGTCCGGTTTCACCATTTGGGGTAGGATGAGGGAGGCAAGGCTTGGAAGTGGAGACGGAGGTTATGGGCGTGGGAGGAAGAGTTACTAGTGGAGTATAGGTTACTAGTAACGATATATGGACGTGGCTTTCAGATCCAGGAGTGGGGTATACGGTTAGAAGGGCTTACCGCATTCTCACCAGCGGGACGTTCATCAACCATAATGTCCCTTTGGTTTCTGCGGATCTTCTTTGGAGGAAAGATATTCCCCTAAAGGTCTCTGTCTTTGCTTGGCGGCTCTTTCAGAATAGGTTGCCTACGAAGGTGAACTTATTCCGTCGGGGAGTTATTCATAATGAGGGGCGCAACTATGTGTCAGTGAGTGTGGTTCAACCGAATCTTCTGATCATCTTTTCTTGTTATGCAATCAGTTTGGTAAGGTTTGGTGATAACACGCAAAATGCATTGTCTAAATAGTTTAATTTTTATTTATTTTAGGATCGCTTATTATGTTTTACATGTGTTCTGACTAGTATTTCGTTGTGTTTCAGGTAACGAGGGTGTCAAAAGTAAAAGAATCAAAAAGGAGGTGAAAAGAGCAACTTAAGCTAGTACGGTGAGCCCATCACCATGGCTAATGACATCATGCTGATGTCACACCCAATTCAGAGCAAGCCAAGAAAGAACGCGTTCAACAACAAACGCTTACGAGTCTCTTTGCAGAAATATCAGATTCAATCCTAATCTTCACTCCACAACTTCAGGCTCAAGCAAAGATGATTTGGTTGCAATTTGAGAGCTATAGAAAGGAATGCAATGGATCATGTTAACTTGTGTCCTAAGGACACAAATTAAGAAATTAAAAATAAAATTAAAAAGTAACTTTTGTATTGAAAAGACAAAATTTCAAACTTTTAATATATTGAATACATAATTTTCAAAAAAAAGTTTCTATGTTTAGTTTCTAAATTTGTGCAATTGGGACACAAATTAACATTTCTCATTCCTTTATTAGTGTTGTCGCTGCACTTTCATTCATATATATTCTTGTTAGTTTTTTGATTTCCGTGTCCATTCATTCCCAATCCCTGTTAGTTTTTATTACTATTACGTATCTATCTAATTCCAATTCCCTTGTTTTATTTTTTGTTAATATTTTCCAATTCCAATTGCTTCGACCGTGCCAATTCAATTCAAATTGCTGAGTATATTACTGTTGCGTGGCTTTTTGTTTAAAGTTTCCAGCTATACACAAGTAACAGTACGGTTCCTCATTTAGCATTCTACGGCAAATTTGTTCGAGGGAATTTATACTCAATTAAAGTTCCCAGATTTTTACAGGTATATATTATTTCCTTTTAGCATGAATCAATTAACAGTTTGTATGTTTAATATAATTATGCGCGAGTAGTCTTATTTGAGTCCAAAACGAGGTTTAAATAAAGGAAAATTATATGGTGAAGTCGTGAAAATAACTTTTCTGATGAAGTTAACACTATAACATCAAAATTGTAGCGAGTAACACCCCACTGTTTGTACAGTGGCATCAAAAGTTCAGTCCCCATAGTATCATCAATTCATAAGATTAACAAGACTACACTTAATCTAATTTTATCCTACCTTGTTTTAAGTGTAACACCCTACAAAGTGTAACACTCAAGACTATCATATAATATCATCAAATCTGTTTGCATGTTAAAGATGCCAACGATAAAATAGTACATGTAAGTCCAAGATGTTGCAAGCATTACTAGATGAATTATTATGGATCATTAATCAGAAATCAACAATTTAAAAATGAATTAAACATTAAAATTAAAATTAACTTTTTCAAAAAAGTCAGCTTCTTGACTGCACCGTAGAAGCTCCCTTAAATAAATTGTTTTGAAAAATTTTGTTTTGCACTTGTTAGAAGTCTACTACTAGAGACACAGAGATATTGTTTACGCATCAAAAGAGCGAAAACGATATCTGACATAGAAAAATATCAAGTTTTTAATCGAAAAGTTTAAAGCGAAAGCATTTTTTTTCTTTTAATTAAGAGTTTATTGAATTTAGAAAAAGGAATTTTTAGGCCTGTAATTATACCCTACGAAAGTAGGGGGTTACGTGTCTAAGAGTTCTGACAAAGTGTTGCGAAAGCAGCAAGCATTGTCTCTTGTTCGATAATTTCTACAAGTTTTAATTCTCTAGTTACCATTTAATTAGCGCAACAATTTACTTGAGTGTTGAAGGTCGACGGAAACCATCGTCTTGGTCTCTACCCGTCATATAATTAATTAAAATCAATATTTATTTTATGCTTGAAACAAAACTATTTTGAATCTCGCCTTAGACAAACAAAGAAACGACAGATAGCGGTACTTGTCAATTGGTCTTTGTGGATTCGACAAACCTTTTATACTAAAACCGACATAGTCGTACACTTGTGGCCTTGTCATTTAGCATCTGGTTCGTCAATGATTGGGTGTCTATACTGCGGATCCCTTAACCTTGGTGGATCATTTTATTCAGTCTGGTACTTCGGCAGGTTTTACAAAGTCGTGGTGTTCTTTTATGCACTTAATTTGATTTGCAACTTCGTGGGTTATTTGGAAGGAAAGGAATGATAGACTTTTCGAACCAAAGAAAACTCCTTTGCTCAGCTTTTGGAGAACATCAAACTACTTTCTTATTCGTGGCATAAAGCAAAATCTGTAACTTTTTATTATATGTTTCATGAATGGTCTCAGAACCCTTTCTTATGTTTGGGTATAGGCTAATCATTGTTCTATTTTGTTGAAACATTCATGTATATCTCTTTTGGCACACCTTGTGCTACGGGATAGTCAATTGGTTTAATATATTCCATTTTGATTTCTTAAAAAAAAATTATATGTTGTAATACTTAAATTATATTTTAATCAAACTTTGCACGGGTAATCTCCTAGTATATAATATAATGAGTCGGGAACGCATTACATACGTACTTTTTTTCCCTGTTATTATGCATTTATTTATTTATTGATGATATGATATTAATCATACACTTGGTATGGCTTATTAAACTGAAACAGGCTAGTAATGATATTAATCATGCACTTGGTATGGCTTGAACAAGTGTTATGAAAATCGTCGTATAACACCTGTACAAGGGGTGACCCTTCACCAACTACCCAATAAATTGCTTTATTGGAATGTCCGAGATGGCATAGTGCTGATAGCTTATCAAATTTGGGTCATGCCGTTCAGGGTTCAGCTTGGTTAGACACGGTTCCGGCAGAGTTGCATATGGATTTCTTTCGTGACAGAGTTGGTTTGCCTAACTACAGGTTTCCTTAGTCTGCTGTAGTCTATTTCCGCATTTTATGTTTTCTGTTTGTTTTTCTTCTGAGGGTTTTCGCCTAGTCCCCCTCTTCTTGTGTATATTTTTCCATTTTTTTAATAAAATTTTAGAGTTTGGTGGCATAGGACGGTGGTTTCCCGGGGCACCAACCTGTTTTGAATGTCGGTGTTTCTTTCTGATGTCTGTCATTGCTCTTTGCTTAGAAAAAAAAAATATTAATCATGCACTTGGTATGGCTTAAACTTAAACAGGCTAGTGATGATATTAATCAATAATCATGCACTCAGTATGGCTTTTCATAAAAATAGTTGCTTGGTGGGTTGTAATAGCAAGTAATGTATGTGATTAGATCACATTTCACTTTGACACATCTAATACGCTTTGTTTTTCTCCAAATCACCTGAGTATACCCGATACACACTATTAGGATCACATCTGTTACTATTATAATAATAGGGGTTTTTGATCCACCCACGACTTCACCACGTCTGTGGCATTAATGTCCCTGGAGATCCCTGCGAGATTCTTCCCGTAAGGTCCACCTTCGGGGTGGATCAGTTTACAATCACCCTTGTATTGATCAGCAAGGGTATTGTCCCAAACAACATTTGCAACACCAACCTGACGTCTTGCTTCGTTGTGGGCGTTCACATAGTCTGCTGGTGAGTTTTGGGCATGTGCAACGTGACCAATAATGAGAAATAAGCCTAAGACACACATTACAGAAAATGAACTCATCTTGCTACTACTATGGCCCCGTTTGGTTTGAGCTTATTTTAAGTTTATGAAAAATAGCTTATGTAAATAAATAAGCTTTTATTTTAATTTATAAACTCTCACTAACGAAAATTGTATCTTCATAAACGGGTTTTTCATAAACTACCTTAAAAACTTATAAATAATACATAAAAACTTATTTATTTGCATAAGCTGTTTTATATAAGCTCTAAAATAAGCTAATCCAAACGGACCCTATATGGCAAAATATAAATGGTATGGTATGTGTCTGATGGAAAATGTTAGGGCTCTTGTGGTGTATTTATAGGTTTTTACATGAATTTTTTTTAGTTGTGGAGATCATTTTTCTTGTAAAAAATAGAGAGAGAGAATGTTATTATGTAAGATAGATAAGTGCTAAGGGTAATAGAATTTTCCACAATGAAATTTTCTTCCATGACCATCCAAATTGAATTTGGCTGCTCTCCATTTGTAAGTTGTAACGTAATTCATACGGTAGATTAAGTTACATATATTTTTTGGCTTATATATGTAATTAGTACTTGCATTTTTTAGCATTGGTCCCTGCACTTTTTTTTGTTTGGTTTAGATCCTTGCACTTTATACAAAATTTAATATTGGTCCCTCTGTTAGTTGACTGTTAAAAAATACTCAAAACTAACAGAGTGCCACGTGGCTCAATTATTTCACATCACATGGCACACTACAAGACAATTTTAAAATTAAATGAATTCAAATAAAATAATTGTTTTTTAATTAGTATTGTTATTATTAATATTTATTCAAATTTAATTAAAAATAAAAAACGCCATGTTTACTTCTTGCTCCGGTTCTTATTTATGGGGTTCAATCACGTTTTAGGATTTGGGGTTCAATTTGAAACCCTAAAGTCCATTCTCCCCCCTTTTTATAAATGTTCAATCATGTTTACCCCTTTCTTCTTTAATTCTCGTTTATGCTGTTCTTCTTTTTATTTCTAAATTAAAAACAATTCTGTAGAAAAAGAAACTAATTAAAAATAACTATTTTATTTGAATTCTTTTAGTTTTAAAATTTTGTCTTGTAGTGTGCCAGGTGACACTCCGTTAATTTTGAGTATTGTTTTTAACGGTCAACTAACAGAAGGACCAATACCAGTTTTTTTACAAAGTGCAAGGACTTAAACCAAACAAAAAAAAGTGCAGGGATCAATGCCAAAAAATGGTCAAACTGAGGACTAATTGCATATATAAGCCATATTTTTTTTAGGCTAAATTACATCAGGGGACCTTTAAATTTCAGGTATGTCTAACTTTATGTTTTCATGTATATGACTGTTTGCATGTTTGTAAAATAAATGTTACGCTTCCCTGCCATATTTATGAAATAAATGATAGTCTTCCCAGCCATATAATTATGCATCAGATTATTTATGGATCATTCTTAACTAAACAGTTTATTTTAGAGGAAAATAAGTATTTCTAAACTGATATGGGACAAAAATGGGAAGGAGATTGAAATTCATCAGTTTTGTTACGTTTGTTTAGCAGAAAGGGAATGTTGAAAACGTTTGTCAACTTAAAGGATTGATATGAGATAAAGATAACTTAAATGACCAATTTACTACAAACATGAAACTTTAATGACTCCTGATGTAATTTAGCCTTTTTTTTATGTGAGATTAAGTTACATGTTTAAATTTTAGTTTTGATTATTAATGATTTCATTTTTTTCTTGTTCATTGTTCAGGACTATTGAGATGAGACTTTGAGACAATTTAAAACATCTTACCGATTGTTGATTGAATGCTGTATGTAACTCAACTCTATTTTCAAAAATCCATTTTTCTTTTACTTTTGTTCTTGCTTTTTTGCACATTTACATTTGTATGTTATTTCTCTAATCTTTTTATTTTGCTTCGTTTATTCATCATTATGCATTTCTTGTACTGCAAACTTATTAGACATGTAATCTTCAATTTGTCAAATATGAACATCGTTAAGGGTCTGTCGATAGACCAAGAATTTAATTGAGATATCGGTTGAAGTCTTCAAATGCAATTTCTCTTTTTTTAACTTCAAGCGATTAAAGTCGAAAAGGAACATTGTCCCTCAGTTGTGGGTTCTTTATCTACACTTTAGTAGAGCGTTAAATAGGGTTACTTTAATTTTTTGCTAGATAAATAGCGATAAAATGCATGTAAAATGCAAGATAAAGGCAGAACCATAAATGAATAAATTAGCGGAAATAGATTTGTGTTTGAATGATGTCTTTTTACATTTTACATAATATGCAAAAATGATTCCTGCTAGTAAAAATGAAATGACCTATAATGTCAAGCATTGTTCAATTCATTTTTATGTGTATTATATAACTTACTCTAAGTAGGTATCCGATCGTGACTTTTACATTTTGGAGCGAAGTCTCTTGATTTATACTATAAAACTAATAATAAATCATTTATTTAGATTAGTTACTTAATTTAAAATTTGAAAAACTGAAATTTTTTATGGAAAAATATCTTAAAATTAAAGAGGAATGAATACCGATAATTCAATATCAGAAGAAGAACATGAATATTTCAAGAACAACAATTACTATATTTTTTCAATAAATTTTAGTCCCCAAAATTTTTCCACACATTTGATCCTTGCTATTAGTTAACTCTTTATCACTAGAAATTTTGAAAAAATTTCGTAGTCACGTTTAGAATATTATAGAACCGCTAAAAAAAATAGAATCTTTTAACAAAAAATGAGTTTTTATGTATTTTGTGATTAAAAATTCGTATTTAAACTATGTTTTATTAGAAAATTTTAAAAGTAAGAACCATAAGACTAATCTTATTTTTTTCTGAAGAAGATAAGACTCATGTATCATTTACCAGTATATTTTAAAACAAATTTACCATATTATTATCAAAATAAAAATAAAGTGTTATAAACATTGATAGATTTATTTATTCCATGATCTCTTAAAGGAGCGAGAGGGAAGACGAGTGAGGGAATACAAGAGGGATTTCACTTATAAAATACCACAATTTTTAAGACCGATGGTATTAACTTGGAAGTTATACTACATATATATGACAACCTCACATGAGCATTATTTTATTATACTCCAATAATACGAGAACTATCATATCATAAGTATAATATAATGAATCAGGAACTCATTACGTACGTACGTTACCCTGCCATTTATTTATTTATCCATGATATGGTAATGGTATGGCTTCTATATAGCTTAAATTGAAACATTCTAGTGATGATATTAATAAGCATGCACTTAGTATGGTTTTTCACCAACATAGTTGCCTGGTGGGTCGTAATTGCAAGTAATGAATGTGCCTCCATTATCACATTTTACTTTAGCACATCCAAGACGTTGTGAGTTTCTCCAAACCACCTGAGTATAATGGCCACACACTTTACCAGAAGCACATGTGTTACTATTATAATCATAGTCAGCTTTCTCATTCACCCACAACTTCACTGCATCTGAGCCACTCAAGTCTCCGGTGCTAGCCGCGAGATTCTCCCCATAACGGCCACCGGAGTGGATCAGTTGACAATCACCCTTGTGTTGATTAGCATAGTCTTGGGCAAAACTAGCAACAGTATTGTCCCAAACTATATTTTGAACACCAACCTCGGATCTTGCTTCGTTGTGAGCGTTCACATAGTCTGCTTGTGAGTCTTGGGCATGTGCAACATGGCCAATAATGAGTAATAAGCCCAAGAAACACAATAGAGAAAATGAACTCATTTTTGTTAATATTATGGCTAGATATAAATGGTATCGTAGGTATTTGATAAAAAAAATGTTAGGGCTCATGTGGTGTATTTATAGGGATTTTCTTACATGAAAATTTTGTAATTGTGAAGATTATTCTTCTTGTGAAAAAAGAGAGAGAAGGTTATTATGTAAGATAGACAATTGCTAAGGGTAATAGAATTTTCTACGATGAAATTTTCTTCCTTGATCAAACAAATTAAATCTGGCTGCTTTCCCTCTTGGAAACGTAATTCTCACACGGTGGATTAAATCACAGCTTTAACTTTTAGTGTTGATTGATTAAGTAATTTCATTTTTTTTCTTGTTCATTGTTATCGATTATTCAACAAAAGGGAAATGTCTTCTATAAAAAACAAATCTGTCTTGATTTGTTACTATAAAATTGATAATATAGATCATCCATACTTGATTTTAATTTTTTCTCTATAATACTTAAATTTTTTTTAGGAAATGATACTTAATTTTTAAAACTAAGAAAAGGGATCTCCTAATATGAACCTCAAATCAAAAGGACCACCGGTAGACCGCAACAATAACACGCCACCATCAGTCAATTTTTTGGCATAGAAGGTGTGCCATGTGACACAACTTTTTTTTTTCTATCAAGAATAGGTACATTGATGACACCGATAAATTATAGCAAACTTGAGAAAAAGGTAATTTCAATGGACGTCATAGCACCTATAAGTTCAGAATGTATTTATAGGAAATCTTTTGCACAAAATCGGCTTATAAGGTGAGATGTGTTTCCTCTTTATAAACTCTTCTCAAGAGTCTTATCCATCCTTGTATTTGGATTTTTCCCACTACACCCCCTTCATGCCCAACACTCTTTGGGCTTGGTGCGTAGATAGGTAGGTGACGCTTGAATTCGACAAGCTCTAATACCATCTTAGAATCGTGGTTGGGCTGGCTTGTGAGGTGAGTATTACTCCCACTTATAAACATATGTTCATGCCATTTTTTTCGATGTGTGACTCTTTAACACACTCTCTCACGACCAACACTATTGGGTTTGGTTCATAGACATAAATGGTGGGTGACCCATATGATCTTGGAGAGACTCTCTAATACCATGTTGAAATTGGGGCATACCTCATACTCACAAAACTGACTTGTAAGTGAGGAATGTCTCATCTTTATAAACTCTTATCTAGAGTCTTATCCATCCGATGTGAGACTTGGATTTTTTTTTCCAATAATAAGGACTAGCAGCCTAGATTATAGAATTTTCAAATGAAATTGCGTCCATGAATAGAAAAACTTGGCTCCTAATTTCCACCAATTTTAACGTAATTTTCCTTAAGGTGGATTAGATTAAAGGGCACCCACTCGAGAATTTAACTTTTGGTGTAGGCTGATTAAGAAATCAAGCTACAATATGGAATATTCAACAAAAATTGAAAATTTAAAAGAGATCTATAAAAAGGGATAAGAAAAAAATACTTATAGAGAATTTTATATTTAGGAACGGATGTACCATTATTGTTCTTGCTCAATATGGACTATTCAGCAAAAAGAAAATGTCACATAAAAAAAACAAAAAGGAAATCCATCATAGGAAAAATCAAAAACAAAATGTGTCTTTGATTTGTTATTATAAAATTGGACAGTATATACTTTATTGAAATTATTTTCTACTTAATTTAAAAATTTAAAATTTCCAAAAACATTAAAAACTCAAAATAGTAATTAAAGAGGACCGGAGATACATAATAAAATAATGGCTTAAATATGGTACTCGACCCTGCAAATATGTCTCGTTTAAGTTTTGGTCTCTGTAAAAAAAAAATTGTTTTTGGTCCCTGCAAAATTTTTTGTTTTTTAAAATAGTCCCTCCAGGGACTATTTTCAGAAACAAAATTTTTTGCCCCCGCAGAGGAAAGGGTTGTAGGTGATGACGCGTTCTGCTTCTTATCTAGATAGGGGCAAATCGTTCCTATTGGGTCGTGCGTGGCAGCTGGTATAGATGAATAAAGGCGGGCCGCTTGAACGGGACGGGACCTATTCTCTTAATAGGCGGCAAAGCTGAAATAGGGCTGGAAGCCTTCGAAAAACCTTTATGCTCTTTTTTTTCTTCCGGCGTCAACCGGACTGAAAAATAGAATAGCTGATCGAGCTCTTTGGTAGGCGGCTAACCTTTTAAATAAATTTAATTTAAATTAAATGGAGCTGTTCTTGCTACTCCCATAGACTAAATAAATTTTGCAGGGACCTATTTAAAAAACAAAATATTTTTCAGGGACCAAAAATTATAAAATGGGTCCAGTCATCATGTGCCACGTATACAAATCATCACAAAAATGGGGTCAATGACTACTTTAAAAAACAAAAAAATTTGCAGAGACCAAAAACAATTTTTTTTTGCAGGAACCAAAACTTAAACGAGACATATTTGCAGGGATGATCGCAATATTTAAGGCTAAAATAACCAAAAGATGGACACAAATATTCATGTTAAAATGATTTAGTCACATCGGATGTTCATTGTCTTAATCACATTGCCTATTTGATTAGTCAAATCTACCGCAATTCATTATATAGATATCTATAGGGCAAAAGTTGAGCGTATACTATAGGGCATAGAGAGCAACCGATATATATCTTAATTTTATTTTATCTTATCTTATTTTAATTAATATTATAAAAGTTATTAAGTTCTGCAAGCCAACCCTATCAAAACCCTATCCACATCCTTCATTTTAACATGCAATCCCTTTGGCGGAAAAAACCTAGAGTTTTGAACTGCTGAAATTACATCATTGCCCTCCAGCTCATATATCATAGTCAGCCATTCCTTGGTTGCCAAGTTGCTTGAAGAAAAACAGAGCTAGGTAAATGAGCACATGTTTCTAGGTGTAGGGGTATCATGCTTGCTGCATTTAATCATTCACTTGGCTCAAGAATGCTATCTAACTTGTAACGGAACACATGATCTCTTCTCCATTAATAAGGCACGACTAGTTCTTCTTTCTATTTAATTTCTTATCATATATTCATAAACCATGACATATCAACACCATTATATCCTTACTGCTAGAGCTAACCATGGATCGCTTAGAGAACTTCACTATGTATGCCAAAGACCGTAAATTTGTTGGTGCATTATTATCAATGAAAGGTATGATTAGCTTTTGAATGCTGCATGTTTATGGTTTTTTCTATCACCTGAATTTGTTTATGCCATATACCACTTATTTGAATAAGCTCAGTATTCAACCATGCACTCAAAACTCATTTTATAAATTTATGTTTGAGTTTATATTCAAAGTCTTATCTGTGCACTTTTTATCTCATGAAAGGTATGATTAGCCTTTGAATACTACGTGTTTATGGTTTTTTCTATCACTTGAATTTGTTTCTGCCATAGTGTTGTTGATGCCACTTATTTGAATAAACTCAGTCTTGAACCATGGTCTCAAAATCTCCTTTTGCAAATTTATGTTCAATCTTATGTTGCTTATTATATTTGTGTAGTTTTCATCTTATTTGTGCACTTTTCATCTCATGAAAGGTATGATTAGCCTTTGAATATGCTGCGTGTTTATGATTTTTTTTCCTATCACTTGAATTTGTTTCTACCATATTGTTGTTGATGCCACTCATTTGAATAAACTCAGTCTTGAATCATGCACTTAAAATCTCCTTTTGCAAATTTATGTTCAAGTTGATGTTACTTCTATTATATTTGATAGTGTTTCATCTTATTTGTACACTTTTCATCTCATGTTAACAGCTCAAGGTAATGCTGGCCGTGAGATTGATAGAGGTGTTAGGAGAGACTTGATTAACCTGTGAACCTTTCACGTCGAGTATGACATATGCTATGTGAGTTGTTCCTAAGTCATGGAGACAACGGAAACTCTAACAAGCAAATCAACTGGAAAAAGGCTAGTTGCGGGTTTGGAAGGGCTAAATTCAATTAATATTGAGGGTGGATAAATTTCTGCAACTAAAGAGCCAAAAATAAGACTAATCTTATTGATTTTTTTCGATCCAAAAATCGATTAATTTGAGGTGACCAATCCCACTGTCCATTTTCTGGGGCCCTGTTTAAAACCAAAATAAAGCTCTATATCGATGTGAGGGAAATATTTTTTATTTTAAAATTTTAAAATATCATTTTCCATTTTCAAAATAAAATAAAAGTGTTGTAAACATTGATAGATTTATTTATTCCATGATCTCTTAAAGGAGTGAGAGGGAAGAAGATTGAGGGAATACAAGAGGGATTTCACTTATAAAATACCACAATTTTTAAGACCGGTGCTATTAGCTTTGGAACTGGAAGTTATATACTCCAATAATAGGAGAACTATCACATATATACTATATGACAACCTCACATGAACATTATTTTATTATACTCCAATAATACGGGAACTATCATATCATAAGTATAATATAATGAGTCAGGAACTCATTACGTACATACGTTTAGCCTGCTATTATGCATTTATTTATTTATTTATCCATGATATGGTAATGGTATGGCTTCTATATAGCTTAAATTGAAACAGGCTAGTGATGATATTAAGCATGCACTTAGTATGGCTTTTCACCAACATAGTTGCCTGGTGGGTCGTAATTGCAAGTAATGAATGTTCCTCTATTATTATCACATTTCACTTTGGCACATCCAACACGTTGTGAGTTTCTCCAAACAACCTGAGTATAATGACCACACGCTTTACCAGCAGCACATGTGTTACTATTATAGTTATAGTCGGCTCTCTCATTCACCCACAACCTCACTGCATCTGTGCCACTCATGTCGCCGGAGCTCCACGCTAGATTCTCCCCGTAACGGCCACCACCACCAGAATGGATCAGTTGACAATCACCCTTGCGTTGATTAGCATAGTTTTGTGCAAAAGCAGCAACAGTATTGTCCCAAACAATATTTGCAACACCAACCTGACGTCTTGCGTCGTTGTGGGCGTTCACAAAGTCTGCTTGTGAGTCTTGGGCATGTGTAACGTGAACCATAATGAGGGATAAGCCCAGCACACACAATAGAGAAAATGAACTCATTTTTGTGATTTCTATTAATTTTAGAAATGCTAAATGGTATGGTAGGTGTTTTTGATGAAAAATGCTGGGCTATTGTGATGCATTTATAGGGAAATTATTATATGGAAATTTGATAATTGAGAAAGGAAAAGTGTACGCAAGAAAGACAAGTGCCAAGGGTAATAGAATTTTCCACAATGAAATTTCTTCCATACAAGAAATATTTGGCTGCTTTCCACCAATTGCAATGTAATTATTACGGTGGGTCATTTTACAGGGAACAACGACAGTAACTGTCAGTGTTGATTGATTAAGAGCTTGCAAAAAAATTCTAGGTTCATTGCTATTGACAATTCAACAAAATTAAAATGTCTCCTAAAAAAACAAAACCTAAATGTGTGGAAGAAAATTAAAGGCTTAAATATTGCACTCGTCCCTGCAAATATGCCTCATTTAAGTTTTGGTCCTTGTAAAAAAAAATTGTTTTTGATCTCTGCAAAATTTTTTGTTTTTTAAAATAGTCTCTGACCCCATTTTTGTGATGATTTGTATACGTGGCACATGATGACTGGACCCATTTTATAATTTTTGGTCCCTGCAAAATATATTTTTTTAAACAGGTCCCTGCAAAAATTTTTGTTTCTGAAAATAGTCCCTGGAGGGACTATTTTAAAAAACAAAAAATTTTGCAGGGACCAAAAACAATTTTTTTTTTTACAGGGACCAAAACTTAAACAAGGCATATTTGCAGGGACGAGTACCATATTTAAGCCAAAATTAAATGATGAAAGGAGAAACTCTTATCATCAGTGGCTCACTGCATTCTGACTTATATTATGTGGTGTTTTTTTGACTCGAAACTCAGTTCAAGCAAGACCGCCCTGACAATTCAGAGGCCCAGTTATAATCTTGATAATTCTTTATTTAAAAAGAAGTGAAAAAAAATCTAATACCACTTCAGAAAACTAAGTCGTGGTTAAATAAATGAACAATGATTCAATCACGACCTTTACCTACTGAGAAATAGACATTTATCTATGGACAATGCATAATTTACACCAAAATTACAATCTTCTAGATTTTTACCTACGGATAAATGACATTTAGTGACGGATTTTCACCGCAAGTATAATTTTTTTTTTCCTTTTTTTAAATTTTGAGGCCCCTCAAACTTAAAGGCCCTGTGCCAAGGACCTTGATGCACTTGCACATGACCGGCCCTGGATTCGAGTTTGAGACAAACTCTTTTTCAAGTTTAGGGTCACCTCATTTATTGTTCACGAACAATTCTATATCAAAGCTTTAATCTCATGTTACAGCTGCCTAAACAAGAATGACTTATCTTAACAAATCCCTACTCTTTGCTGTCAAGATGTTTGAAGGCTGGTTAATTATCATGAAGTCTAAGGTTGGCTACCTTCCTAGTTACACTTGGAGAACGGAGTCAAGTTCTTAATACAGGTTGTATGTTGTGTCTGGAGAGTTGGGACAATTCATTTTGTAAGTATTTAGGAGAATATAATATTGGCTTGTGTTGCAAAATGGGACAAAGTTTGGACCCCAAAGTTGCCATTCACAGAACTTGCCCTAGTCTCTCACCCAGGGACGGATCAATATACAAGAAAGATTAATTTTTATTAAATTGATGTATATGCAATACAAACTATAACATCATTGTCATTAGGTGAGAGAGAGATAACAAATACTTTTGTATATAAAAAATTTATTTGTCATCATATTTTGAAAGTAGAGTAGGATTTTTGTTTTACTTTTAACTCTAAAAAAAGTAAAATTATCTTGTTTCATCTTTTATTTTTCGGTAAATCAAATATCACATTATTTCTTCTAATCAAAATATGTGGGGGAAAATATGTGAGTCACTGAGAGCCGCCAGGCTTCAATCAAGGCGTGTCATGCGGCTCATGACGTTTTTAGTTTATTTTATTTTTGACGTATGTTTCATGACGTCTTTAATTAGAAAAAAATGAAACGGCACATGCAAAACCATTCAAAAAAAACTTATCCTCTCAAAAAACTTATGAACTTATATGTGACAAAGTGCGATGTTCTTTGTATTCATTGGTCAATTGATGCACATGGAAGAAATACATTGATAGCACTTGTGTACCATAATGGTATATACCATTGTCCAATTAAAATGTATCACATGGCACACTCTTTAAATGCCTTCAATGGAATATAAAATATTTGGATATTTTGTCAACACAAGAAACATTTATTTACTCGTTTTATTCACTCTAAACATTTATATACTCGTTTTATTCACTATTTTTCTTTTATATTACGTTTGACAATATTATTTTCTTTTATAGTTATATAGCTTCTCCGAAGTATATCCAATTTAGTTGTGATAATGTGAAGAACAATACCATATTTTACACCATAAAAACACTGTATTTTACATATATTGAAATTAATTACATTTTGTTTTGTGGGACAATCACTCCATAGCAGATAATATTGATCTATCACCACCTGTTGTTATTTTCTTGAGTGTATTCTTAAATATGATTATCGTATATTAAAAAATAGGTTATTTTCTATCCCTGTAAATATTTCAATTTTAAGAAATTTCTTCCACTTTTAGTCTTCCAAAAGTCAACAAGTTGATGGCTAATCGGAACATGTGAAACTTGGAGTTCTTTCTTGGCAAAAAGATCTCAAACAAAATGGTAGTCAATTGATAGGTGTTTCATTCTTGTGTGAAGTACAAGATTTGCACATAGGTAGTTGGCTCCAATTTTTCTGTGTAAATGGTTTACAGTTGATAAAGTTGAATGCCAAGTTCATATATAAGTTGCCGTGGCCAGAGTAATTATGTGGTGGTTAAACCAATGGTTCGATATTCAGCCTTTAATTTATAGAGGATCGAGGAATCGTGGATTGTTTCTTGCAAGATCACGAAACTACATTTGGACCAAGATAGACAATATAGGCAGTTGTGGATTTCCAATCAGTATCATAGAAAGTAGCGAGATGGAGTGTGGTTGTCCAAACTAGCTGTAAACCATGGGAGAGAGTATGCTTCAAATAGTGTAAAACACATTTTATTTCTTGCATATATATATATATATATATATATATATATATATATATATATATATATATTTGTAGTGGGAGCTTGCATGTGTTGGGACAATTTGTTGACTGCAAAGGCTACTTATAGACGAGTGATGGATAAGTAGTAAATAGAGCCGATGATGCTGCGGTATAGGGAGGCATCACAACTTAGTGCAACAGATATAGAAGAGTTTGATGTGGGCATAGGAGTACACACAAGTTTGGCATCAATCATGTTTCCTTTTTGAAGTATATCTTGATATAATGTCATTGGGAAAGAAAAATGCATTTTGAAATGGGAAGAAGCTTAACACCGAGAAAGTGACTTGTGTTCCCCATATCTTTAAGAGAGAACCTCGAAGCTTGTGTTGTTTTGAAGGTGTGTAGAAAATTGAAGGAGTTATCGTTGAGAAGTAAATCATCAACATAGACAACAAAATAGGCCACAGTATTGTCTTTATGGTAAATGAAGAGGGACAAGTCAGATTTTTACTTGGTGAAACCATAGTTGGCCACACATTAGTGTAATGATTTGTACCATGCATTTGGAACTTCCTTGAGGCCATAAAGAGACTTGTAAAGCATGCAAACATAATTGGAGCATGTTTGATGTACAAAAACAGGTGGTTGAGACATATATACTTCTTCGTTAAAAGTGTCATTGAGAATATAATTATTTACATCCATTTACATGAGAAACCAACCCTTAGGAACAAAAATGCATAACAACATTTTGATTGTCTGAGGTTTGACAACAAGGCTAAATTTGTCCTTATAGTCGATACTAGAATGTTGATGGAATCCCTTAGCAACTAATCATGTTGTGTAGCACGAATTGGAGCCATCAACATTCCTCTTTAGACAAAATGCTCATTTATTTCCAATAACATTGAAATGTAGGTTAGGAGGAACTAGATACCATGCACCGTTATTCATGAGGGCAATGAATTCGTCAAACATAGCTTTCTTCCATTCAATGTGTCGTAAAGCTTGTGTGACACATTTTAGTTCTATAGATGGTGGCAAAGGATATACGGTGAGTGAAAAAAAAAGTTTATTTGGTGTGAAAATACCAGCTTTTCCACGAGTGGTCATGGAGTGAGTCTCATCGAATGGTGCTGGAAAAGACGCCTCTGCAGCAGATTGAGCAGACAATGTGTGCTCATGTAATGGGTGATGAGATTAATCATGAGATTGTGATTCTTGGTGAAGGTTGGTTATCTGTAGGTGGTTGTAGTCCCGGAGAGGTGAGATTTATTGAAGGTATATTCAATGGAGGCGTTGTAGTTGGGGTTGGATCATGTGGGGTTTGGTGGGGTAGTTAGAGTAGGAATAAATTATGTTAATGGAAGAGTGTTGGGGTCCATGGGTATGGTTCAAGGGGCTGGTTTATTGCATGTGTCTAGAGAGCAAGGAAAGATGGTTTCAACAAATTAAACATATCTTGACACATAGGAATATGCATGTTCAGATCAAGGTTCAAGTTGTTTGTGGGTGTAAGGTTTAAGCCAAGGAAAGCATAAGCAACAAAAGGTTTTAAGCTGGGTATAATTGGAGGAATGTTTACATAGGACATGATATGGGGTTCTTTTAGTATGGATGAGTGTTGGCAAGTGATTTATGAGGTAGGCAACAGTGAGAAATGTATGGAACCAAAATTGTGAAGGGAAGGAGGCTTGGTTGATGAGGCAACAAGTTGTTTCAGTAAGATGGTGGTGCTTTCACTCACATAGACCATTGAACTCAAGGGTTTGGGGAGGATTGGTTAAGTGGGATATTTCATGATTTTGGAGGTAGGTCTGAAGTTTGATAAACTCACCTTCATTGTCAAAATACAAAGTTTTAATTTTGGTGTTAAGATGTTTTTCCACTAGTTTCATAAAAATGGAAAATAGTAAAGCAACATCGAATTTTAGTTTCATTGGATATAACCAAACATATTAAGAAAAATGATCCAAGAAAACAACATAGTAACGAAAACCATCAATTGAGTAAACATGAGCAGGACCCCATACACTAGAGTACACGATTTCTAGAGGATAACTACTAGTAATTGAGGACTTAGAGAACGGTAGTTTGTGGCTCTTATCAGAAAGACAATCAAAATATTTATTTGACGACCCAATAAAAGGAATGTTGTTGGTTTTGTGTGCACGGAGAAGCGTTGTTCAAGATGGATGACTAAGACATTGTAGCCACAATGGAGAAGATTTGTTGCAATCGTGGACATAACTATAGGTGTGGTCACTCCCCTACAAACCGACTCACCACCACCAACAACAACAAGAAACCTCTCATAATATGTCAATATTGTGAGGGACATGGGCCTTTCTATCCACACCCGCTACAAAATTCATGGCTTCCCAAATAAGCCATGAAAGCATGTTGCTCAAGTTACAAGTCCTTCTTACACCCTTCCATCAGCATGGCTCTTTGATTGAAGTGCATCACATCATATCACTAATGATATGCATAACCTTTCTATTAAGGACGAGTATCATGGCATTGACCATCTTCAAGTTGCAAACGGTAATATCTCTTCCTATTTCACATTTTGGTTCTACTTCCATATTTACATGATGTTACCCATACATTTGTTAAATGTCTTATTTGTTCCCGATGTCACACAAAAGTTCATCTCTGTTTCTCAATTATGTCAAACCAAAAAATTGTCTATTGAGACATTTTGTTGTGAAGGATTTGCACACGAGGGAGACATTTATGCGTGGATTGAATGGAGATAATGTGTACAAACTCCTTAAAATCTTCTTAAAACCTTCAATGTGGGACAAATTGATAGAAAACGTCTTAAAATTAGCGGTATGATATTAGACGGTGTTTGTCTATCGACATGGATATATAGCTTGTTTCTATCTTATTATTGTTAAGTATTGGAAGAGTTTCTTTTAAATGATTGTTAAATTGTTAATTAAATTAATATAACTAATTTCTTTAAAAATAACATACATAGATATTAGATGAAGCGTTGTTCCACTTTCAACTTGCTTAAACAACATAGTACTACATAGATTTTTAACATGAAATATAAGCAAAAAGGGTAGTTGAAAAGTTGATGTCCGTGGACTAAATTTTTAACAATAAACACTGATCTTTCAATTACCATTTTTGCTAAAATTTTATATATTATTTATATTTATTAATTTTCTATTTTCAAAAATAAAAAATAAAGTATTATAATTTTAAACGATATAGATTTATTTTATTTATTCCATGATCTATTGAAGGAGCGAGAAGGAGGATGAGGGAATATATTTATATAAAAGTTTAGGGTCTTGCTAACCAGTGCCCTAATGACACTAGTTAAGGAAACCAAAGATATTAGTTTTACATTGGAAACAACAACTTTTTAACTTTTAAAAAGTTGAATTCACTATTTTTCATCATTTCCCAACAAGATATTTCTATTTTTGTTCCTTTAACAACTTAGTAGTTATGATCAATTGACACTACAGTGTCGAACTAAATAATATGAAATCTTCAATAATTTTTTATCACGTAACCGAAAGACAAAATTAGTAGTTATTATTACATAGATCATATCTACGAAATTGACATCAATCGGATATCATTTGTTATGTTAACGAGATACACAAAATTTTACGTGTTTGAAAAAATTAATTAGATGTCAATTTTGATGCAGCTCATTTGTATATGAAATGATATCCGATTAATGTTAAATTTTGTATACATAATGTATGTGATAATTGTTTTTAATCCATCGGTAAATTTTGTAATACGGTTAAATGGTAGACTTTTCAGAAGTCTATATATTAAGTTTGATACTGTACTGTCATTATATCATATATATATATAAGAGGGATTTCACTTATAAAATATCACAATTTTAAAAACCGATGGCATTAGTTTGGAAGTTATATGAGTGTGTCTATATATAATATATGAGAAACTCACATAAACATTGTTTTATTATATTATAATATAATAATTTGAGAACTACATACAATCATACATGTAAAAATATATCATAATGAGACGGGAACTCATTACGTACTTGCGGTTTTCTTGGTATTATTCATTTACTCCATTAGTTTAGAGTATTTATTTATTCATGATACGAATATGATAAGGCTTCTATAGTTTAAATGATACTATTAATCATGCACTTAGTATGGCTTTTGACCAACATAGTTGCCTGGTGGATCGTAATTGCAAGTAATGAATGTTCCTCTATTATTATCACATCTCACTTTGGCACATCCAATACGCTTTGTGTTTCTCCAAACCACCTGAGTATAATGGCCACACACTTTACCAGAAGCACATGTGTTACTATTATAATTATAGTCGGCTCTCTCATTCACCCACAGCCTCACTGCATCTGTGCCACTCATGTCGCCGGAGCTCCACGCTAGATTCTCCCCGTAACGGCCACCACCACCGGAGTGGATCAGTTGACAATCACCCTTGCGTTGATTAGCATAGTTTTGTGCAAAAGCAGCAACAGTATTGTCCCAAACAACATTTGCAACACCAACCTGACGTCTTGCTTCGTTGTGGGCGTTCACATAGTCTGTTGGTGAGTTTTGGGCATGTGCAACGTGACCAACAATGAGAAATAGACCCAAGACACACATTATAGAAAACGAACTCATCTTGTTACTACTATTTGGAAAAATATAAATGGTATGGTATATGTTTGATGGAAAATGGTAGGGCTCATGTGGTGTATTTATAGGGATTTTCTTACATGAAAATTTTGTAATTGTGAAGATTATTCTTCTTGTGAAAAATAGAGAGAGGAGGTTATTACGTAAGATAGACAAGTGCTAAGGGTAATAGAATTTTCCACCATGAAATTTTCTTCTATGACCAAACAAATTAAATTTGGCTGCTCTCCACTTGTAACGTAATTCTTACGGTAGATTAAGTTACATATTTAACTTTTAGTTTTGATTGATTAAGTTATTGCACTTTTTTTTTTAAGACATTGCATTTTTTTTTCTTGTTCATTGATTTGGCCTATTCAACAAAAAGGAAAGAAAGAAAAAGAAACGTGTCTTGTTTTTTTTATTTATTAAAACATGGTTAATTAAGTAATGGTCCCTATATATATTTATGAAATTTATTTTTAGTCCCTATAAAATGAAATCACACTTTTTAGTCCCTATAAAAATTTTCATCAGCATTTTTAGTCCCTATAAAATTTTTCCATCAGCATTTTTGGTCCCTAAAATGCTTAAGGAAAATGTCACAGGGACTAAAAAGTGTGATTTTATTTTGTAGGGACTAAAAACAAAACTGTGAATATTTATAGGGACTAAAAACTTAATTAACCCTTAAAACAAAGACATTCTTCATCCGTTTAAATTATTAGAAATAAATTAAAAATTGCTAAAACAAAAAAGACTTAATAGCAGTTTTAACCCCTAACTTTCTCAAAGGTGCGATTTTGGCCCCCTAAAAAAAAGAACTACAAAATCGCCCCCTAAGTTTTGCACATGTGGCAGTTTTGGCCCCCAAGGCCAATTTTGACTCGGTCTACGCTGACGTGGCACTCTAAGTGAGGTGCCACATGTTATTTATTTATTTTTTTGCCTTCAGGGGCCAAAACTGTTTTAGTTGCAAAACTTAGGGGGCGGTTTTGTAGTTTTTTTTCTTAGAGGGCTAAAATCGCAACTTCGTGAAAGTTAGGGGATGAAAACTGCTATAAGCCAACAAAAAATGATGAAACTGCGAACAAATTCGCATCATTAACAGAAAAATATCTTCAAATGTGTAGCTTGATTTGTTATTGCCAAAATTGATACTATATCATTCTTCTTTTTTTTTTCTTTGCCAAAATTGATACTATATCATTCATTTCAATTAGTTACTTAATTTTAAGTTTTAGATTGAAAAATTTAATTAAAGATGATAATTAATCAATTTTTCAAATCATAAATGTACATGTTAGTTTCAAATCAAAGCAAAACTTGTCTGGCCGCAACCATATATAATCGTAAATTATTTAAGCACGCATATATTAATGGAAAAAGACAGTAGTAAGAGATAAGATCAACTTTATTATTATTCATTTGTGTGCCTATCTGATTTATACTTGTAGTTGTAAGAACACGAATTTTTCACTTTGTAGAAATTATTAAATTCACCTAAAAAGATTCACACAGAAAAACATAACATAACTTATTAAATTCACCCAAAAAACATAACTTATTTTTCACAAGAATTTTTCACTTTGTGTGCTTAAAAGATAGTAGAAATTATTTATAGCACTACACATGTTTTTGGGATGTATCAGGGAAGTTTTATAACCGGTGACCGACGGCCGTGGCCCATGGACATTCAATTAACGATGCATGCTTAGTCCCCGTGAGCATAGCTCAGTTGGTAGGGACATGCATTATTATATGTAGGGACTGAGGTTCGAACTCCGAACACTACACTTATTTAATTTTAAAAATATGAATTCTAACCACTAGACTACGTAAAAAAAAAAAAAAAAACAATGATGCATGCTTGAAATATCAGATTTACACCATGTTGGAAATCTATTTTTTTCTTATGTAGATTCATTTGATCAAAGGTCATTCTTGTAAAAAAAAAAAGTAATTGCGTAATAAGGACAAGCTGCCTAGGTTATAGTAGAATTTTCAAAAATGAAATTGCGTCCATGACTAGAAAAACTATTGGCTCCTACTTTCCATTAGATTAAAGTAATTCTCATTCAGGTGGATTAGATTAAAGGGCACTAACTCAAGAATTTAACATTTGGTGTTTGACTGATTAAGAAATAATCAAGCTACAATATGGACTATTCAACAAAAAAAATTAAAAGATATCCCAAAAAAAAGAATAAGAAAAAAATAACTTAAGAGAATTTTATATTTAGGAAAATATTATTATTCTTGCTCTTGTAAAAAAAAAAAACTATTCTTGTTCAATATGGACTATTCGACAAAAAGAAAATGTCACCTAAAAGAACAATTTAAATTTGACAATATATCATTTATTTAAATTATTCACTACTTAATTTAAATTTTCAAAAGCCTATTTGAAAAGTGAAAATAATAATCAAACATGACATTCAACATAAATAATATTTATGTTTTATAAAAAAAATACATAAATATTCATATTAAAATAATAGTTAAAGAGAGAAACACGAGTCTTTTACTAATACATAATTAAATAATCATAAGATGGGCATAAATAATTATATTAAAATTATTTATGTCGTATATTCAACATCTTCATCCATGTGCCCCTTTGCTTAGTCAAATCTACCACAATTAAATATAAACGTTGAATTCTCTGTTTTCATCACATTATTTGTTAGAGTAACGAGTGTGCAAATTTACTTGTTAAATAAGGTGCCTATATGAAAGGATGTCTCAAAGTCGGGAAATGATATCACTAGAAAAGTTGAGGAAACCCCAGTAACCATTGGAGCACGTAAATCCACGGGTTGGTTAAACTATTACTTGTCATAATTAGAATAAAAGTTTTAACGGCTAGGTTGTTGCTTTCATCAAACAAGAAATCAGTTGCAAAGCATTTCTTTTTGAAAAAAAATGTTTTGGGAACTCAACATCAAAAGAAATGAGTAGTTCAAGGACGATAAAGTCAAGCTCTATAAATTTTTGCATTAGTAAGAACTTAACCGATAAAAAATTTCTCAGGGGCTGTATTCTTTTTAAATAAGATTTTTGCTCAACATCCAATGAAAAAATTATATCGAGAAAAAATTACATTACGGAAGTTAATTAACCATTGAAGAGAAAATCTTTCTTAATATGCATAAATTTTCATCGGAAGAGATGATTGACAATATAGAGAACGAGAGAGAATGAATAACAAAGGAGGTTAAGGTTTCATCTATAACAAATGTTAGAAGAGAATATAATAAAACTAGAAACCTAAAAGATTAATAACATGAACTCAATAACTTATTATCTAACAATTTGTACACTTTTTATTTTCAAATTCTCGTTAGACTTCTCATTTTCTCTTTAACTCTCTTTTCCTATCGTATCCCTAAATTATCACATTTACTATATCACTCTATTTTTCTATTATGAGTGTATACCCAATATACATTGTATCCTCTTAAATAAGATTTTTGCAAATTAAAAAAGACAATTGTTTCTCAATTAAATTTTTATCCCATAAGAATTTTGTAGACTAGAAAGAAGTGTACACTCAACCTCCTTGCCACCTTTTACATCTAATGCATTTTTTATTTAGTAAAGTTATCTCGTCTCAAAACTTATTTTGAGAAGAGAGTAATTATATTTATACAACTATTTTGTAACAAATTTTGAGACAATATTCTTTTATCTCTTTTTATTAATCAAAAGCAATAGAGAGAAAATAAAGAACAAAATAAGAGTATGAGAAGAATATTTGTTAAAAGTTCTCCAAAAATAATTGTATAAATATCATTTTTCTTAAGAAAAGATTTTCACAAGTGGTGTTTATGGGCTCAACCAAGAGTTAATATATTTTAATATTTTTTTTGGTTGACAAATATGTTAATACTTTTTATTTTTGACAAATATGTTAATACTATACTCATTTTGCACGAGTCTGTTAGTCTTGCATTTTAACACAAATTAAGCAGTAAATTCTGCCTAGTTTAGCTGAATGGAGCCCACCTTATTTTCAATTTCAAAATTGATGTAACATCAGTACTTAACTTTTTTTTTAAATCCCCTAAAAAAAAGAAAAAACTTTTTTTTTTAATAAATTACGACTGATATTTATCACAACTCACAAGCATTCCACATACTTTTTATTCGAAAAAAAATGTTTAGAGCCGTTGATTTGGAGGATTTCAATAAGTGTCATATAAATCTTCGTGATTAGGAGAGTGGCGACAGATATACATCCTACTTCGGTTTTAAATATGTATACAAAAGTTTTTTTAAAGAGACTAAAATAGATTACACTGGTAGTTTAAATACAAGGGGTGTTGAAAAAATTAGGATGAAAAAGTCAAATTACATCAACATGCAATAAAGACAATTAAAAAGAAGAGAAAAAAAGAGGTCAAAGCAACCTTATTACAAAGTTATTCTCAAACAAGTTACGGGATCAAACCATCATAGATGATAGTTAAAAACAAAATTGATTTGTTTCGCTTTCCGCCATCCGTAAGATTGTAGTTTAATTTTATTGAGAAGTTGTTGTAACGATTTCTCTTTTTGACGAAAAAAACCCGAGATTAAATATGTACAAAAGTTAATATATGTTTGATCTTAATTTGAGTTAAATACGTTTTGACTTTAGTATATATTTTAAACCGAAAGGAGTATATATCATTATACTTCTTGCATTAGTAGCGAGATTCAAATTTAAATCTTTGTTTCGGTCAGAATAACAAAGGATATTTGTGGCCATCGAACCTTGATGGAATTGATTTGTTTCTCTCTTGTTTCGGTCAGGTGGTATCACCATGTCATAGATTCAGGGCCGTTCCTATGAAACTAGAGGCTCAGTTCTCATCGTAAAAATAGGCTCCTAGTAAAAAAAACACACAATTTTTTTAAAAGATTAATCTTCTATTTAAATTAAAAATAACACTCGTATAATGATTATTAGCTACTGAAATCAAAATTAACAATTATTTTTACTAAATACGTGTTTTTAAACTTAGAAATAGAAACATGGAACATGAATTTTTACTTAGAAATTGAAATATGAAACATGTTAATTTTTCTTTTTTAAGTGGGGGTGGGGATATTGAGCAATAATTTTTTTCTCAAGGCTCATCACATTGAGAGGCCCTGTTCGGTTGAGCTCTTTGCACTCCCCAAGGTCCGGCCCTGCATAGATTCTTTAGACGAGAGGGATTGGAGTTTGTGGAGGTGAGGTGGTTGTTGGAGGAGTTTGAGGGTTTTTGGTGGTTATTGTGAGCTTTTCCTTCTTTTTTTTTTTTTTTTTTT
>Ga0228711_1002328_pt1 | contig 29132 bp, 14 predicted proteins | sample MedpolnodulmetaG_2_FD_177996 | JGI IMG/M metagenome (GOLD analysis project Ga0228711, IMG submission 177996) | Root nodule microbial communities from Medicago polymorpha collected in Santa Monica, California, United States - brown nodules | ecosystem: Host-associated > Plants > Roots > Nodule... | reverse complement strand
AACAGACTCTGTTTTTCTAGACACTTAAGAATTCTAAGATATGAACAATTGAAAGAATTCTCTAAGTTGTTGATGTTTTGTTTACGACGTTTTGCACAGAGTATTGGCCTTGTATATGCGTGTGTATTTTTTCTTGTTCTCTAAGTCTTTATCCCTATATATAGAGGATTTGAGAGACGTTGAGAATTAGCCGTTACATCAACTTGTCTTGTTTGAAGCTTTGATTCTTCACCATTGATCTTTTGCCTGATTTGATAATTGTCCTATGAAGAACTAATTTCAAATCCATTCCATTTGAAAAGAAACAATGTCTGCAGCAACGTTACTGTTATTCTTGTCTTGATGTAGAGACAAAGTTGCAGAGTTCGTGGTTGTACACTTCGTACATTGTACTTTGTCAACTCTGGTGAAGTCGCTTCTGGCAAGATGCTTCTGATAACCATTGCTTCTAATGACCATGCTTCTGATGACGTGTCTTCAGGAGCTCTATCTTCAGACTCATTTCTTCAGACGCACTTCTTCAGACGCATTTCTTCAGACGCATTCTTCCAGATGCTCTAAGCTTCAAATAAAATTCCTTTGCTCTTTGACTTGTTCAAACATAATCTTTATGAATAGTACTTTGATTTTGGATCCTGTACACTTGAACAAATTGTTTAGCATATCCAATTGATAATTTTTAATTCCTTGTTATTATCAAAACTCAAGAGGTGATTTTGAGAAACACCCTTTGTTCCAACATTTGGTACCCAAATACCTTTAGCAACACAAAATTCTTGGACATCAAAAAATAAATTATCCCAACCACTCTCTCTCAATGTGGCCAACCGAACTTTGACGACATTAATTAATTCCACGGCAAGCAGAATATTAAGATCTTTACTTTGCAAGATATTTGAAAAATATTGTGCACGCGTGTGAAAATATTAGAGGTTGTCCAATTTTATTATTATTTTTTAAGTGGGTTAATGGGCTATTGAGTTGAGCATAGTATAAAGAAAATATCGATTGAGCCCAAGCAAGTGCCCAGAGTCGCCGGATATTGTCTCCGTCACTGCTCATTATTAAGCTCCACACGAAGACAATGCAACTGTTGCTTCCTTCTTAGAACTCCATGATGTTGTTGCATTTCCATACATAAACACTATAGTCGGGTTAAAACATCATTAATTATCATTAGAATTTCGATTAACTTTTAGGTACATACCACTTATCAAAATAATCTGTCGAAGAAGTATTTTCGTTTAACTCCCCTAGAAAAAAAAAATTCGTTTAACTATTTTTTTCAAACAAAAAAGTTAAATATGGCCTGGTTTTTACTTTTATTAAGTATTTTCGTTTAGCTATTCATCACTGAATGATTGTGTGTTGTGAATTATTAGAAATGTTGTATAGCTCAATAGTTGCAAGTGTTGGGTCAAGAAGAGAGTATGAGTAATCATTATATCGGACTATAAAACACATGAGAATTTAACATTATATTTAACCCAATATTTTGAAGCACTCGATACATTGATCTTTCATTTATGTGTTGTTCAATATCTACTTTTCTATTCAACATGAAATTCTAATTCGCACTTATGATACCAACACTCTCTCCACTACGAGCCAATCCACTCATCTTGGTATGCTCCCCACCAAGGGAAACTTTTTTCGTCCACACACACGAACAATCCTTGACAACCATCACATCAACGGAACACACCATCTTACCATTGCCAGAAAATCGACTCTGATACCACATTTAAGCCATGAGGAGAGTCCAGGTTATCATCACATTGAATAAAGAGGGAAATTTTTTTATTAAATTTATAATCTTATAAAAATATGATGTCAAACAATTTTTTTATTGTCCAAAAAAAATTTCTACGCTATTATTTTCGGATTAAAAGGTGTTGGGTCTACTTAGACATCACCAATTTTTAATTTTACAATTATCAAAGTCTTAAAATTCGAATGAGATACCATAAGCAACTCACCAATTCCGTTCCTTATCTTTTTGGAAGTTCTTTGCTGAATAAACAAAGGTTTGACACTTTGATTCTTCTTATTAATGTCAAATTTTTGTTGTAATTTAAGAGACAAAAATGTATAATGTTTGTAATTTAAGGAGTCAAAGTTCTTAACATTTATAATTTAAGACATCGAAAACAATAATCAGTCAATGCTCTAAGATCACAAGAGATGTGGACATCACATCTGCTACCAAAATCTTAAGATAAGTTATATGATTTATCTCTCTTATATATCGAGTTATGTGACTATACATCTTACTTTTTCACCAAGAGAATTGTGCAGCATCTGCATTGAAGGACGAAGGTTTGGCTGAATAGTTATTTTTAGGTTTAATTGCATGTTTGGTCCCTTATGTTTATTTTAGTTTTCAAGTTGGTCCGTCATATGTTTTAAAAGTTTCAAGTTGGTCCGTTACATTTTAAAAGTTTTAAGTTGGTCCAAAACGTTATTCACGTTGGAATAAGTTAGTCTCTTCCATCACTTAAATTTAAAGATTTGGGTTGATAATATGGGTGATGGAACTTAACTTATTAAAAAAACCTGTTTCAAAACATTTTTTTTATTTTTTGTTTGTTTTATTAAACTCAATATCATGTCGTGGAAGAGACTAACTTATTCTAACGTGATTAACGTTTTGGACCAACTTAAAATTTTAAAACGTAAGGGACCAACTTGAAACTTTTAAAACATAAGAGGCCAACTTGAAAACTAAAATAAACATAAGAGATCAAACATGTCATTAAGCCTTATTTTTATCAGTGGTGGAACATTGTTGTAATCATAATGTATAGCTGAACCAGAACCAGTACCAGCACTAGATTTGGGAGTGTTAGAAGTAGGCATATTTCTCTCAGGATCTTTTTTGTGACACAATTAAGTGCAAAGCAACAGACCAGACGCTCTCATGCCAACTGAAGGTTAGAAGAACACAAGAAGGGGGTAGAATTGTGTTGGTTTTTTTAAAACAATATTTTTTAAGTGTTTAAGAAAATTGTTCAGAGTCTGAAACAAAACATAGATTGCTCTGAGTCTTAAGCATAGTTATAATGCAACAGTATGAAATCAAGCACAAAGATATACTGGTTCCTCCCACAAATCGATAGTAGTCTGGTCTCCTTACACTTTCAAGGATTTCACTATAATCACTAAGATTACAAATTGCTCAAGCACACAAGTAAGAAACTTTCTTTGTTCAACCACACAAGAAAGAGATTTCTAATGCTCAATCACAATTAAAGGAGACTTCTAATAATCTAACTTAATCAAATAAAAGATTGTTTGGTACAATCAGAGGTGTAATACAATAAAGTTCAGATGGACTCAAAGACTTAATAATTTCTATGATATGTAAGTTTATTAGAAATTCTTGAAGTGTTTATGCGCTATTAATATTGATATAGTAAGGGCACATGTAAAAATTCAGAGTGTCTTATTTTTCTTCAAGTCTTCAAGTCCTTATATAGGCAAAGTTTTTAAAGATGTTGAAGAGTGCCAGTGCATAAAATGAGTCCTTGAGAAGCTTGAATTCAAAGACGTTAGAATGTTTCTTGATTTGGTTAATGTCATTCAAAGTTCATTCCCATGTCCTTGAATTTCTTTGTTTGTTTCTGCACGTGATTAGTAGAAGACGATATGTACTACTCAGAGTCTGACAATGACCTTCATTCAGAAGACAAACAAACTAGTTAGAGTCTTATGATTCTAGCGCGACTTCATAGTCTTGACACCTTCAAAGTCTTCAATCATTCGTATACGTCTTACCTTCATATGCTTGACTACTTCAGAGTTTGTTCCAAATCTTCAGCTTTTTACTTGTTGCAGATGCTCTTATATGTGCTCATAATCTCGTTCTTTAAGAACCAGAACTTGATTTAACGATTTCAATTTAATTCTAAGGTCCTGCACACTTGAACACATATTAGCATATTGAATTGTTCTTTAATATTTTCTTGTCATCAAAACTTGAAAGACATTGTACAAAACACATGTTGGTTCAACGATTACCACTTACACTTAAACTCAACACATGGTTGATATTTATTTTCTCTTATTTGTGTTGAACCAATTTTGATCAAGTCAAATCACTATCTTAGTTGCAAGAATATAGAGAACTCTTTTTTTTTTTTTTTATAGGGAAGAACATAGAGAACCCTAAACATCTAGTTGAAGGCGTGACATCGATAACGATTTCAAAACATTGATTCGCTATAGATCACATGGGACAATTCTTGACCAAGAAATGTTATTTGAACAACCATTTATCGACAACTTATTAGACAACTAAAGATATACAAGGCAAAGTGATTTTTTAATGATTGTTTGTTTACTTTGATTTTTATGTTAATACCCATGTTGTCTTGTACATCTTTGATTGTTGCATAAGTTATACCAAAATAGTTGTTCAAGTTATACATTGTACGGTCCTATTTGTAGTAACTTTGTATAATTGAATAGTTTTGTTATAAATCAAATTATTTCGGTTAGAATTAGGAATGAAATGCAAAGTACGATTAGATGAAAGATAAAGTATATGTTGGTCACAAACACAAATAAAAAAGCACTTAGACACACATAGATAACCATAACTAGAAAATAAAAGTAAAAAATTGACTAATTTATTTCTTTTTTAATTTTTTTTAATTGTGTGCCCACATATTTTTCATTTAGGTTTGTAACCCATAGAAGAATTGCATTAGATGAAAACACTCATGGAGAAGTGATGTCACTCATGTAGAGGAGCAAGTCAAAGGCATAGGATTCTTGAGCCACAAACTCCCTCATTCGAGTTTCTTTTGGAGTTTAGTGGATAAATCTAATATATATTTTTTCTATTTACCTTCTACTGACAAATCTCTAGACCAAATATTCACGGTAAGGTACAACTAAAATGTTACGCGTATCTATTGACAGAGTGGTCCAAGAATTCTTGTTCTATTCTAAATTGCTAATTCTTCTAGAGTTGTTTTCTAGCCTTTGATGATCATGTGATAGGGTTCCTTGCAAAAAATAAACAATGATACAATCGATGATACCCATTAATTTGATTTTTTCGAACCTTGCCAAAGTATATTCACCCATTATTGGTCATAATCAATTAAGTGCACTCATTTGTCATTGATTTCTTATTAAGGCATTGACTAAGGGACAAAATATGAGATTATGTTTTGTTCACACAGTGATGAAATCTTATTATATGTTAATCATTGTCTATGCTATGATATGAAAGTTGGGAAGATGTCTCATCTGAGACTAATCTAAGTCTTTGTGTTTTTCCTTAAAAAAGGTCTTTGTTCTGTTTGTAAAAAAAAGCTAAATCTTTGTTGGCAACTTTGTATAACTACATCCTAATCTCAATATCTTTTAAACTAATTGTATCTTGTCAGTTTTTTTTTTGTTTTGAAAGAAGTATCTTGTCAGTTGTAATACATAGACGAGTAAAAAAAAAGAAATTGCAATGTATAGATCCCTATTATTCTAATTAGTTCTTTTTATCAATCTGAAACGCCTTTTTGTCAAAAAAAAAATCAATCTGAAACACCATCCATTATACTATAGTATTTTCAATATAATACTTCTATTTTTATTTTTTAATCAATACTCTAATCATTAACAAAGACCTATTTAGTATGTTAAAAAACGGTTGTGAATTTTTTTAAAAAATGTAATTTTTTCCCACTATAATCACTGCTTTATTTTGATTTATATAATATTTTAATTTTTTCCCACATGAATGATAAAAATCGGTTGTGAATTTTTTAAAAAAATGTAATTTTTTCCCACTATAATCACTGCTTTATTTTAATTTATATAATATTTTTCTTTGTTTTTGTTCCATGCATGATGCATGTAATATCTTGTTTGTGTCTAATTAGTCCCCGTAAACTAGAGACATGAAGAAAAAATGTATGAAAAATTATTGCAAATATAATGAAGGAGAATTAAAATTAAAGATAACATTTTTTTTTTTAAATGTGTTAATTTTAACTCAATTCTACATTATCAGTTTAAAGGTGAGAGATGTGTCTTACTTTTATAAATACATTTTTAAGTCATGTCTCATACAATTGAGATTCTCAACGTACATATGTAACTAAACATTTGGAGCATATTTCGAATGAACAACTTTAAAACCGACTAATTTGGTCACTTTACTCATGCAAGTAATTAATGTAGCTTGGTCCACTAACCTATGAAAGTATATTATCATATTCATCTATTGAGGTAGAGCTAAAGTATGAACAACAACTAAGTTGCATTAACTTACACAAATTAAGATACCAATTTGCATTAACTTACATAAGTTAACGGATCAAATCGATCAATTTTAAGGTTAAGAAACCAAATTGACCGATTTAAAAGTTAATGAACCAAACTGAATTTATAAATTAAGTTAAGAAACCAACGTTGTATTTAAGTCTATGACTAGGTTATATTCCATTTAATATAGGACGTTCAAAAAAATTGAAGATAAATCACACAAAATGAAATAAAATATAAGTCATCTACCACACATAAAAAGTTATTGTGTGAAAACAAATATCAATCAAGTCTTCTCTATTTTGAATTGAAGCATTGTCCCTCACCGTAATTTTTTCAGACAATTAAAAACAAAAATCAATCAATAATTTTTAGAACAAATGATATTTGTATAATTATTTTTTGACAACTTTTAAAACAACTTTCTATTTTATTGTCCAATAAAAATCGTTGTACAAATATCATTTCTTAATTTTTAGTGGTACATATTTTTGGGATGTGGCCAAAAAGAAGAAGATCGAAACGACTATATTATCCATTAAATTGGAAAGAAAAACTAGCTGGAGAGATCCATAGCAAATCCTAATGTCAAATTTCTGTTTTATATGATCAAATTAGCCAACCAATAATCTACACACGTATATCTGCTTTTCTTCCGTTGTTAAATAGGGAAACGGTACCTAAAGTCACTCTCAATAACAACGTTTTTGTAACATCCTATGCCATACTTAAACCAAACAAAAATTCCGAATTTATACATAAAAAGGAAGAGCTAAGACCAATAATGGAGTTATGAAAATCCATAAATTCGTTGGCTGTTATCATCACGAAGAACACATTGATACTAGCTTCTATTTGATTTCCTTTATATGTTCCATCAGTCTTGACACTCAATCCAATTATCATATGAGGGGAAACGCCACCAACTTATATTAATTCCATCATATACTTTTAGGAGGAATCATTCGGTTGGTGCCATTGCTTTTTGCAGGGGAAATAATTTGCTCCAAGATAAGCATGTGGGAAAAATGTGGGGTTTTGCATAGTTATAATAAAAAGTCTAGTTGCTTCACTTCAAAATCATCTTGGAAGTGTTCGTGTGGGCTTAGCTCAGTTACTAGAGACATTGTATTATATATGTATGAGTCAGGTTTGAACCTCGAACACGCCACTTATTTACTTTTAAAAAGTGAGTTTTTAGTCATTAAAAAAAAAACCACCCTAGAAGTAAAATTTAAAGACACGACTACCATCTATCTATATATATCTTTGTAAAGGAAACTTGAGCTATCCATGAGACTACCATCTATCTATATATATCTTTGTAAAGGAAACTTGAGCTATCCATGAGTTAGAATTGTGATGATGTGGCACATCTAAAAAAGCTTCACACATTCTTTATGTGTTTATGAATCATAAACTCCAATTCATTTCTTCCAAAGCATTCATTTTTATTACAATATTTTTATTACATTATTATTATTATTATTATTATTATTAACCTTTAAACTACTTTTTTTTTTATTCCATAACTCATATTTCTTAACTACAAACATTCGCTCACTCATTATATATACAACCACTAATATGATCTAATATTTTTATTTTCTACTAATGAGACTATTTGTCCTACATTGAAATAGATTGTGTATATAAATATGTGATTTTTTGCACCGAATTTTGGGTTTTGTTCATTGCCACTTTCAAGCAATAATTGGATAGAACATCTTCAATTTTGTATTACTTTTTTTCTACTCACTTCTACTCTTCATCTCTTGATTATCAATTGGTTTTCATGACATGATAGGGAGTCAAGTTACTCTTAGATTTGTCAAATATTTAAGCTCTACTTTTTATTTATTTATATGATGTTTGTTAGTCTATTTTTCCGACTTTCTTTTATATTTTATTTTATTCCTTAACGAGTATGTGAAATTATTTTATGTGAATTAAGAAAACAAGATAAATGATACTTTTATTTTAATTTGGTTGCATCGTTGTTGCGCAAGAAGAAGTTTAGGAAAAATGGTTGTTCATCATCACTCTTTCTAAGAAACTATTGGATGGTAGCTCTTCAATTTGGTATTATAATTTTTCTTCTGTTTTTTCTCTTCATCTCTAGGCTCTTCTTTGGTTTCTATGACATGATAGAGACTCAAGTTCCTTTTAGATAGACCAAATAGTTTGGATAAAATTCAAAAATTTATAAATATTAATTTGAATGAATTATTTTAATTTTTGAATTTTGTTTATATGAACATAGCGATAATTATTATCATCTATATTTATTTTCTTTTTATCAAAAAAAATCTGTATTTATTTGCACACTTATATTTTGTGTATTTTATCTATTGATCATGTTTATATACTTTTAAAAAATATAGAACACAAAAATGTTAGAGTTCATTAAATAATTATATTTTTCTCATGAACTTTGCAACTTAGACAAAATGACAAAATATTTTTTGTAGAAAAATGTTACAAATGAACAAAATAAAATGATCACTCAAATTTTGTCAAAAAAAAATGATCACTCAAATAATATATTTATTCAAAAAATAATTATATTTCTTAAAATATCAAGAACAATTGAATAAAGGTTAATGGACGGTTGTAAGTTACAAATTAAAATAATTATATTAATAAACTCATTAGTTACATTTTTATTAACTACTAATGTCTTATTATATTTTTATAAAGACTTTGTCACACCAACCTTTAAACTACTATTTTTCATATTCCCTAGCTATGATAATTTACTCACTCATTATATTAATGAAATTTTTTAATGAATAAATTGGTTAGTTAGTTACAAACTTACAATTGTTTAGTGAGTTTCTATTTTCATTTATAACTCTTAAATTGACCAAGTATTCTAGCCCTACTTTTTTTTTATTGATATAACGTTATTAGTCTACTTTTCTAATTTTCTTATTTCCTTTTGTTACTTGATTTGGATATGAAAATATTTTCTTGTGAATTTGGAGAAGAGAATAAAAAAAAATTGAAGGAAGGAGAAGAGGATAAATGAGACTTCTATTTATTAATTAATTATAATATATTAAAAAATGAAAATTACAATATATTTAAGTAGTCTAAACTTAGAGTCTTTATGTAAATATCAATAATCTAGAACATGAAGTAAAAGTTCAATTCATTTTTATTCAAATATTTTCAATTGAATATGGAAGATTGTATCTTACATAAAAATAGTATTTTAGTTTATAAAGGTGAAGACTACAAGTGTCTACCATTTTTTCGTATAAAAACAATAACTAAGATATTATAATATAATTAAGACATGGATAGAGAGAATGCTAAAGGATATGATCCAAGTTACACATTTGTAACATTTACTTATGAAAAATACTAAATGAATTTATACAACAAAATTTTAAATTTATTGCACATAAAGTTAAAACAATTCATTGACAAAAAAACAAAGTTAAAACAATTCATTGAGAAAAAAGATTCAACAAAAATAAATTTAAACCATTAACTACAATTGTCTTGAAAAATTTATATGTGAAAGTGGTTAAAGGAATAATAGGGTCTCATTTGCACGTATTATAGTCCCGGCTAATGAAGAGATTGTACTAAAATCATATTCCATATGTTTTTTAAATTCAACATTTTTATTTTAATAAAAAAAATTGTTTTGTATTTAGCACCAAATTGCTAAATATAACATGCATAAGCTCAATTGTTCTATTGATTGTACTTCGGCTCTCTCTCTTTTATCTTGCATCCCTTCTCATTGCTCTTCTCAGATTGCGGATATATTTCTAGCAGCAGTTATTCATACGGTTCATACGATTTGGAGAGCTAGAAATGATTTTCGGTTTTCTTCTAAAGTTATAACCTTTCATTCTACAAAGGTGCGCATTCACTCCTTGGTGGCTATGTCTGGTAATGCCTCCGTGGGAAAATGCTTGCCATTGGACTCTCCTCTGCTAGATTCTTTTACGGTTGATTCCCATTGTCGTACTGTAAAAGATATCATTCCGGTGTTGTGGAAGGCTCCTACAGCTCCTTGGGCGAAAGTCAACACTGACGGTTCCGTGATTGCTGGTCTTGCGGCTTGTGGTGGGCTGTTCAGAGACTCTATGGGAGCTTTTCTTAGTGCTTTTTGTTGTAACATTGGTGAGGCTTCAGTTTTCCATTTTGAAGTTACTGCTATTATCTTAGCCATGGAGCATGCGGCAGCCAATAGGTGGTGGAATATTTGGTTGGAAAGCGTCTCAACTAGTGCATTGCGGATTTTTTCAAACCCTTCCTTAATTCCAATTGTGCTTCGGAACAGATGGTATAATGCTCGTAGCCTTGGAGTTCAAGTTATTTCTTCTCACATATTTCGTGATTGTAACTATTGTGAAGACAGGTTAGCTAATAGGGGTCATCTCATACAGGGCTCTGTTTGGTTAGACTCGTTGCCCACGGAGTTGCATTTAGATTTTTTCCGTGATAGGGTTGGTTTGCCTAACTACAGGTTTCCTTAGGTTCTTGTAGTTTGCTGCATTTTTTCTTTCTTTTTGATTCAGAGGGTTTCCCCCCTCTTCTTGTACAGTTTTTCCCCCTTATTTAATAAATTATTATAGTTTGGCGGCATGGGATGTCGATGTTCACTCTTGATGCCGGTCCTCTCTCCTTGCTTAGCAAAAAAAATATAACATGCATCCTTCGTATATGCTGAAATTAAATAATGAAAGTATAATTATTCAAATCAAATTTTAATAAATAAATTATTTGTAAAAGGGACGAGGAGAAGATGAATAATTATTATTTTTTTTATCTAAAAACTATGTTGTCATGAAGTGTTTGAATGGTACATATGAAAATGAGTCATTTAATTTATTTATTAAAATTGAGTTATTTCCTTCTATTTTCTTTAAATAAAATAATTTCATTGACTCAAGTTAGAATATAAATTTGATAATATCTTATTATAATTCATAATATTTTTATTTCTAGAATCCACAAATGTATTAAAATAAAGGTAAATAAAAATAGGAGATATAAACTAAACCAAGAAAATATATTAAAAGAAATTTTTATTAATTTCTATGGATTTCTAATAGAGGTGAATGTCACACTGTTTATTTCAAAAGTAATTTTTATCTACTCTATACTCTATATTCACTGGACGAGAGAATAACAAATTTAAAATATTTTAATAGCTATTTTATTTTTAATTAAAAAAATAATTCAATAGAGATCCACCAAATTTATTATTTTCAATAACTTTAAAAAATAAACATTATAATCAAACCCATGCAACGCACGGGTTGAATACCTAGTATTATCTTATTAGTGGGAGCGACATGATAATGCATTTGAATGGTATGAAGTCAAAACGGTATGCAATTTTTGTGTTAGAAGACCATCCAATTAAGATTAGACCATCAAGAATTTAAGTTGACTTTGTAATACTTATTATTAAGTCTTACATCTAAGCTTGGAATGTGAATTATCTAATCATAATCGGAAGATCTCGGATCTTTTGATTGCAAGGTTGCATGAAGTTTTAATTATATGCAATCTGGATCTAGAAATGACGTATGTGTTAGTTTGAAATGTTATTTAATGATGGAATATCGAATAAAATGAGTTTCCACTAAATATCGAATAGAACAAAACCTTGCTCTTTTTGTTGTAGGGATTTAGTGCTTAGTCGATCGATCAGTCTTTTGCTCGGTAATTAGATTACATGTAAGTTAAATTGCATTGCTAAAAATAATTCCTTTTTTTCTTCAAAAATAAAATTAGTTATTGAGTTCCTTAAAGGTGAGTTTCAATTCAAATTGGGGGATGGTAACTTTAGTTTTTGGTGTAGCCCTTGGCTAGATAAGGAACCTCTATGTACTCATGTGCCTTACGTTCACTGCCATGATATGAACTGGAGTATCAAGGATGTTGTTGATGGGAATGATTGGAAACTTTATCGCCTATATTACACACTTACCACCAGCATTATTAATAAGATTTGAGATAATTTATGTACTTGGATGAAATAATTGATTTCAAATATTGGCCTCATTGGTCCCATTATCATGTGGAAGATTTGGTGTTCTCGCAATAAATGTATCTTTTAGGATATCAAGCATTCTATCCAAGAAATTGACACTCAAGTGTTATTATCTCTGCATTATATCTTGAAAGCATTTGCTTATGCTATCTCTCACAATGTTCAGCAGCATGCAGTTAGCCTGCATTTTATCTTGTGTATATTCGACAGGTAAGAGAAGGTTTAAAGTTGCAAGATTCTCTAAGTCCATGACTGGGAGGTGTTGAGTTTGACGGATACTGAGAGTTTTCGACATAAGCCACAGTTCGACAGGTGTTGGAAGTTGTCAACATTTAGGTGGAAACTGACGGGCAGTTAATTTAATAAAGAAGTTGGTTTCAAGTGTCCAGACACATAGAGAGTATGCAGGTCTCGTCGAAGGCATTCAGTTTTTAGCAGTTTAAATCTTTGCACTTATTTCTTCTATGTATATATAGTAGTTTGTCATTAGGAAAAAATATTGCAAATCAGTTATAGAATTCTAGCACTCGAAGAACGAGCGTCCAGAGAAAAGAATCATACATAATGTATGTAATCTAATTTGTCGAGCCACTTTTATATTAATGCAATGCAATTTACCTTTTCTTTAAGTTTTTGCGTTTAAACTTTTAAAGTCTTTTACTTGAATTTTATTTACTTGTCTCTGTCGAAAGGCAGTAAACCTCATACAAAAATAGTTTTCTTCATTGTGTTCATAAAGAAACCTATGAATATGATGAACATTCATGTATTTTCTGAAAAAAGATTGCACAACATGTCATAGGATTTCTGGTTTGATCCTGCTTATAATAATCAAAACTAGTCCTATTGTTTACCAAAAACACCGGTAAACAAATTGGCACTCTCGATGAGACCCTATTTGTGCAATTTTGGAAGAAACTTCCAAAACTTAAAAAAATTTCTAAGTTTTCTTGTGAAAATTTTTCTAGAAAATTATAACTGCTTTTAGTAAACTTTTTTTGGGAAAAATACTTGTTTGTGCATGCATTTATGAAGTGGTAAAGCCTTGAAAGAAATGGCTCGACCCACCAATAGTGGTACTTTGGAATCATCATAATCATCACAATCTTCTTCACAAGCATAATCCACACAGGCATTTGCCCCTACAGTGGGTGCCAATGTGTCAACTGTCATGGAGGCAACCATGGCAAAGCCAGTTTTGACATAAATGAGAGTAATTGCTTCCCAACTGTTTTGACAATTGTTGTTGCAATGACACAACCAGAAATGGGAACTTTTGTGCCACCATTCACTACCAGTATTCATGTGTCTGGTACAGTTCATATGTCTCCTTACCACCAAGTTAGGGCTAGATTAGATGATAGGTTTATAGTCATGCAAAACCTCACTATACCCATGACCACAAGGGAAAAACCTTCTGGTATGCCAACATTATTGATGGCAAGTTTGCATAACAATGCATCTACATTTGTAGATCATGCAAATCCATTCACACCATATAATGCAAATAGTCCTTCGAGTTCTAGCGTTCTTAGTCGAAATGCTCCACCAACCTTAACTACAGAATCCATGATTTCCTTAAGGCAACAAATGGATGAGAGTAATCATCAGATGGTTAACATGTTAACGCAACAAATTGGACAACATTGGACTCAGATGGAAAGCTTATTTCATGAACAATTCTACATGGGATAATCTCAGATAAGTCTAAAAGAATTGGCCAGTGTTAAGAGAAAGACACTTGAATCCATTGATGATTATCTGAATAGATACATATTATTAAAGGCTAGGTGTTTCACTCAAGTTCCTGAACATGAGTTAGTCGAAATGGCTGTTTGTAGTCTAGATTATTCCATTAGGAAGAAGGTAGACACTAAACAATTGAGAGATATGGCCCAATTGGCTGATAAAGTTCACAGGTCGAAAGATTAAAGGCTAAAAAAGCAAGAACTCATAAATATCATAAAAGAGAAAAGGTTGCTTATGTTGAAACCAATGATAGTGACCAAGAATTTGACATAGCCTTTGAAGATGTCGAAGATTGTGAGGTAAATCTTGCTGAATTAAAACATGAGCCTCCTTACACATCTATTATAAAAGTTATTTTAAGAACATGCATATTTTCATCCCTTATTATTATCATTACTGTAATAGTTATTATATCTTTAATAAAGACATGTAATTATCAAGTTTGACTCTGATAAGGACAATATCTTGAATGTTTCATGAAGTATGATTAACGACTTCAAAAGTAAAAATATGTTATAGATTGACAACGGTGATTTTGACCGACAATAACTTCAATATTCTATGAAGTATGGTAACAACTTCAAATACGGTAAGGTGTTATAGATTGTCATCAGTCACACAAACTCGTCATATTGTTAATTGGATTATTGAAGCATATGATTTTATCCTCACAAAATTGAATAAATTAAACAAATATTTAATAAGCAAAAGTTAAAAAAAATAGGAAGCTTTATTTTGCTCAGTCAACATTTTTTGTTGTTGAATGTTTACTCAACACATTAAATTATATCTATATATAATACAATTATACCCATTTTGTTTGTTATGCCAACAAAAAAAGTGTAAGAAAACAATCATACTGCTTAGCAACATGTGTTACTCCTGATTATTCATTACATCACAGCATGTTCATCCTTTTAGACTAGACATGCATTGTTATAACATATATGACTAAATATCAACGAAATTGCAATTTTTTATTGTACAATGATATAAAAATAAAATAATATATGTGTATCGAAACAAAATAAAAAAATCATAAACTAGTATAATTTTTTAAAAAATATTAATCAAACATACACTGCACAAAAAACTAAAAAACATAGTCATTTTAAGATGACGATAAAAAAAAATTACTCCTTTATTGAAGATAGACTAACATCATTACAACCACAATGTTAAGAAATTCATATCTAAAACATATTGTAACAACTACATTGCTCACAATTTGATTTTATCAAGATATAAAAAATCCCCTAGTAATTGGGTTATGATGATGATGCTTCGTATATCAAATTGCTGGATGAAGGATTTTAATTTGAACCTGAACCAAGGCTAAGACCAAGGTTAATATCAAACATGTTGCTTGGAGCATTGGTTTTGGAGTTACTAGCACCATTTGAGAACTGTTGTTTGAGTTGAGATAAAAGTCTTTGATTCTCTTCACTTAGAAGTTCAGCTTTCTTCCTCAACTTTTCATTCTCTTTCATTAAGCGACAGTTTTTCTTGTACAACTCTCTATTAGATTTTTTCATCACAATGAAAAATAAAACAACAAAGACAATTTGAAAATTATTTGGTATTAGGACATATATATAAGAAAAAATATAAATATAAGTATTCTTCACATCGTGAAAAAGATAAGCATGATAAAAAGAAAAGAAGGAAATGTTATCATTAAAAGAATATATATATTATAATGAAGAAGCTTCTTATAATAATTTATTCAAATACAAACGGGCTAAAAAAACCATATTAATAATAAAATAGGTATGATTTGGTTTGTTTAATTGTATTTGGACAAGTTTATTGTTTTATTTTTGGTACACTCTGCCTTCCACAATTTTTATTAATATACTTATCCGGATTTTGAAGAAGAAAAAAAAAAGACTACCCTTAGTTTTAAATAAAATAATACCAATGGGTTGCCTCAATGGTGTACGATTTGAGAGTTAAGATTGAGTTTATTTCTAGGTCTTAGGTTCGAATCATTGAGGTTATAATAAGACTTTGATAGTATACAGTAGGATTGTTCTCCAAATAAGTCAATTTTTGGTCGAATACCTTGAAAAAATAACTTTGACTTATTCGTATAGAGAAGAAAATAAGATTGTGTTAAACAAATTTATTTCCAATATTATTGAGAGGTTTTCCTTAATTTCACATCTTATATTCTACATAATAATGAGAATATCATGCTTAACCATATCCACAAAGTGTTTGCAGTTACGTAAATAACTAGAGTTGATAAATCATATAATTCATTTCCTCACTCACGGTGTTGACACCAATAGTTTCTTTAAAGTATTCCACGTTTGAGTCCCCACTTCCAGACGCATCAACAAATTCTTCTATATAAATTGCACTGACCTATTTTAACATTTGCAAAAGATCCATCGTTATTATCAGCGGTCTACCATTTTGATGAATGGCCTTATTCAGCCCACCTGGACATGAATTGGGCTTTTCATTGTGGGTTGAGTCTAGTCAAGCACCTAGGAATGAACAAGCTTTGACTTTCGATTGAATAATCTAGTACCTTGATTTTTACTAAATTGATGATAAATGTAGTTTCACATCCTATTTTGGTCCAAGATTTCCATAATATTTTCTCTTTAAACATCATCATTTTACCTTTTAGGCCTAGCATGTGCAACTTGTGTTAAAATTAATTCTCTCAATTGTTTTCTCTATCAAGTGGGTCCTATTTTGTTTTCGTATGTACTGTTGTATAATTTGTTCCTTTTTTTATGCCATGCAACACCTTATTATCACATACATGGATTTCGCACCATAATATGCTAGATTATGGTGTTGTCACCTCATTCATGATATTTCCTTCTATAACTTCCTCGTTTTTCTCCTACATTAACGTAAATTCCAAATTCGAATTTCCCTCACTTACTAACATAAACCTAGATCCCACAGTTTGCAACACACCCCTAGAAATTTCACTCAGCGAAATACTTCCTATGTTCATTCTACCATCTTCCCTCTCTTTCATTCTTCTCGGATGAAACACTTTTTGCCCAATCTTTCAAGTTTCATCAACAATATTATTTTCCCCCTCCAATATAATTCATGTCCACACCATTCATCCCCTCTTCTTGAGTAATTCACCTATTTGAACATCCTTTTTTATAATGTCACAATTTACCACAAGTAAGGCATAACAAATGAAGTCATTCATACTCCGCGTGATAATGCCCACCCTTGATCGAAATTTTTTCAAACAAAGGTTTTTGTGGTTGTTTTGTGGTTGTATAAATGAGTAGCTTTGATAAAAAAAAAACTATTAAAAAATAGTCAAATAAATGAGTAATTGAAATAAGGGGACGATATGGCATAGTGAATGAGTAACACACTGTGTAAAAAAAAATAGAGAGAAAAAAATGTTATAGTGGAGTAGGTCCGTGAGGGTGAAGAGGACCTCGGAAGGAGGAGAGATTGATGACTGATCGAAATAAATTTATGCATACGTTTATCATAAGTGATGAATATGACTGATGAAAAAATAATATGTTCTTTCATGATAATGACTATTGTAATTCTAAAAATATCTAGAAGAATAGTTATGATTAAAGAAATTATCAAACATCTTAATTACTTCTCATCGTGTGAAAAACCTTCTTACCTGGTTAGATAAACTTGTCCCAATTTAACTCTTCAATTTCTCAATACGTGTTCATGACCTATTATCCTCACAATCAACCAAATAATATATATTATCTGATCAATCTAATTTTAAGATTATTTTGTATATTTTGTCTGATAATCCCTATAAATAGACACTGATTGAATTCATATTTGACTACAGTATACTCTTTGTTGATCAATGATGAAAACACATCATTTTATCTTGATATTTTTTTGTGTGCAGAAATCATTATCTATGTTGTTGGAATTAAACCATCTAGAGATGGAAATCAATGTATATAAATAAATTATAAGTGCAATTACATTCTTCTTTTACTATATTTGATAAAAAATTGTTTGTTGACTTGCAGTTGGTTCAGCAAAAGAATCCAAAACAAAAATTGGGATAAATGGTTGGGATGACTGGGAAGTTGGGGAAGTGGAGGAGATAAAGAAGGTGGAAAGGGGGGATGAGAACAATGAGAAGGTGGACACAATGGAGGTGTAAGAGTAAAGGGAAGTGGAAAAGACAACTAAAGTGGAAGAGAAAATGGAAGTGAAAATGTGAATGAAAGTGGATTCAATAGTGAAAATTGGAGAACTTGGGGACACTGGGGAGGTTTCTTTTCCCACAAAATGATACATTGTGAAGTGTGTATTTGAAACCGCTTTTCTTGATCAAATTTTTGCGAAATGATAAGTTTTAATATTGTTTGGAGCCGCTTTTCTTGATCAAATTTCCGTGGAAGTAGGTGTTTTTTTACCGCAAAAAGTGAAGCTTCAATATCTAGTATCTATCGAAATGAGCAAATCAGCGGCATAAATTATGAAAGTCATTGTTAAACAGAACATAAACTCTTAGTCATGTTTCAACAAATACTGAGAGAACATGGTTGATTGTAAATAACAATAATATTGAGAGAAAGATTTTAACACAGATATTTTCATTAAGTGTGGGTGTAAAAACAAAAAATAATTTACTACATTGTTGAGTGTGTATTGAAAACCGCTTTACTTGATCAAATTTCTACGAAATGAGAAGCTTTAATACCCAGTTTCTACATAAAGGAGAAAATTCAATGTGGAGATAGTAAAAAGTCGCCGCTAAATAAATTAAATGTATAATCTCAATCATATTTCGTTAAATACTAAGATAACAAAGTTGCTTGTAATTATATTAAGTGTGGGTGTAAAAAAATTACTCCAATTTACATTGTGTGTTTGGAGCTGTTTTTCTTGAAAACAAAATCGCAAAAACGTGCATTCTTTAATCGCAATATGCGAAGCTTCAATACCTAGCTTTTACCCAAATGAAAAAATTTGCCACGAAAATGGAAAAAGACATTGCTAAACCAAATGTATGCTCTCGATTATAATTAACTAAATACTAAGAGAACGGAGTTGATTGTAATACAACGTTTATGTTTGATATGTTTATGATAATGATATTAAGTGAAAATTTTATTCATTAATGTTTGTTTCAGTGTGTCGAAAATATATCTTAAAAAGCAAAGTGAAATAATATATTGTTTAGTGTTATTATCTATCAGAGTAATATTAGAAGTGCTCATAACTAAGAATGAAATGTTTAGAACTTAATATTGTTAATTGGCTTTTTGAAGCATATGATTTGATCCTCACAATATAGAATAAAATAAACAAATATTTAATTAGCAAAAGTCAAAAAAAAATAAAAAATAGGAAGCTCTATTTTGCTCGGTCAACATTTTTTGTTGTTGAATGTTTAGTCAACATATTAAATTTTATATATATATATATATATATATATACACACACACACACATATATAATACAATTATACACATTTTACGGTTACTTTGTTTGTTACGCTAACAAAAAAAGTGTAAGAAAACAATCACACTGCTTAGCAACATGTGTTAGTCCTGACTATTGATTGCATCAAATCAGGTTCATCCTTTTAGACTAGGCATGCATTGTTATAACATATATGAGTCAATGTCAGCGAAATTGCATCTTTTTATTGTACAATGATGTAAAAAAAATTAAAATATGTGTACCATAATAGAATAAACAAATCATAAACTAGTATAATTTTTAAAAAATAATAATCGAACATACACTGCACAAAAAACTTAAAAACGTAGTCATTTTAAGATAAAGATAAAAAAATTATTCCTTTATTGAAGATAGTCTAACATCATTACAACCACAATGTTAAAAAATTCATATCTAAAACAGATTGAAACAGCTACATTGCTCACAATTTGATTTTTTTTCAAGATATAAAAAATCCCCTAGTAATTGGGTCATGAGATGATGCCTCATATATCTAATTGTTGGATGAAGGATTTTGACTTGAAGTTGAACCAAGGCTAAGACCAAGGTTAAGATCAAGCATGTTGCTTGGAGCATTGGTTTTGGAGTTACTAGCACCATCAGAGAACTTTTGTTTGAACAGAGATAAAAGTGTTTGTTTCTCTTGACTTAGAAGTTCAGCTTTCTTCCTCAACTTTTCATTCTCTTTCATTAAGCGACAGTTTTTCTTGTACAACTCTCTGTTCGATTTCTCCATCACAATGAAAAATAAAACAACTAAGACAATTTGAAAATTATTTGGTATTAGGACATATATATATATACAAGGAAAAATATAAATAAAAATATTCTTCACATCATGAAAAAGATAAGCATGATAAAAAAAAAACAAGGAAATGTTATCATTAAAAGAATATATATTATAATGAAGAAGCTTCTTATAATAATTTAGTCAAATACAAACGGGCTAAAATACCATATTAATAATGAAATTGATATGATTTGGTTTGTTTAATTGTATTTGGACAAGTTTATTGTTTTCTTTTTGGTTCACTCTGCCTTCGATAGTTTTTATTAATATATTTATCCGGATTCTTAAAAATAAATAAAAAATACTACCCTTAATTTTAAATAAAATAATATAATACTAATGTATAATTTTACTTAGTCAATATCACAAGGAGTTTTTCGTAAAATAAAAATAAAAATTATCCCATGATTAAAAAGAAAATTATACCAATGGGTTGCCTCAGTGGTGTACGACTTTAGAGTTAAGATTGAGCTCATTTCTAGGTCTTAGGTTCGAATCATTGAGGTTATAATAAGACATTGATAGTATGTATAAAGGAGGATTGTTCTCCAAATTAGTCAATTGCTGGTCGAATACCTTCAAAAAAGAACTTTGACTTATTCTTATAGGGAAGAAAATAAGATTGTATTTAACAAATTTACTTCCAATATTATTGAGAGAAGGTTTTCCTTAATTTCACATATTATATTCTCCGTAAAAATGAAAATATCATGCTTAACCATATCCACAAAGTGTTTGCAGTTACGTAAAAAACTAGAGTTGATAAATCATTTAATTCATTTTCTCACTCACATTGTTGATACCAATAGTTTCTTTAAATTATTTCATGTTTGAGTCCCCACTTCCAGACGCATCAACAAGTTCTTCTATATAAATTGCACTGTCCTATTTTAACATTTGCAAAAGATAAATCATTACAATCAGCGGTCTACCATTTGATGAATGGCCTTATTCGGCCCACCTGAACATGAATTGGGCTTTTCATTGTGGATCAAGTCTAGTCAAGCACCTAGGAATGAACAAGCTTTGACTTTGGATTGAATAATCTAGTACCTTGATTTTTACTAAATTGATGAGAAATGTATCTTCACATCCTGTTTTGGTCCAAGATTTCCATAATATTTTCTCTTTAAACTTCATCATTTTACCTCTTAGGCCTAGCATGTGCAACTTGTGTTAAAATTAATTCTCTTAATTGTTTTCTCTATCAAGTGGGTCCTATTTAGTTTTCATATGTACTGTTTTATAATTTTTTCCATTTTTTGATGCCATGCAACACCTTATTATCACGTACATGGATTTCACACCATAATATGCTTGATTATGGTGTTGTCACGTACATGTAACACCTAATTCACGATATTTTCTTCTATAACTTCCTTATTTTTCTCCTGCATTAACGCAAATTTTAAATTCAAATTTCATTCACTTAATGACACAAACCTAGATCCCACAGTTTGCAGCGCACCACTAGAAATTCCACTTAGCGAAATACTTCCTTTGTATGTTCTACCATCTTCCCTCTCTTTCATTCTTCTCAGACGAAACACTTTTTGCCAAATCTTTCAAGGTTCATCACTAATATTATTTTCTCCCTCCAGTATCATTCATGTCCACACCATTCATCTCCTCTTCTTGAGTAATTAACCAATTTGAACACCCTTCTATATAATGTCACAATTTACCACAAGTGAGACATAACAAATGAAGTCATTCATACTCCACCTGATAATGCCCACCCTTGATTAAAAAGTTTTCAAACAAAGGTTTTTGTGATTTGTGGTTGGTGGTTTTTTTGCGGTTGTATTTATTGCGCTCTCAGGGAAACTACGGGCGTAGCTTTGATAAAAACTATTAAAAATAGTCAAATAAATGAGTAAGTGAAATAAGGGGATGAGAGAGATGGCATAGTGAATGAGTAACACTCTTTGTGTATAAAAAATAGAGAGAAAAAATGATCTAGTGGAGTAGGTCCGTGAGGGTGAAGAGGACCTTGGAGGGAGGGGAGATTGATGAATGATCGAAATAAATTTATGCATACGTTTACCATAAGTGATGAAAATGACTGATGAAGAATAATATGTTCTTTCATGATAATGACTATTGTGGTTCTAAAAATATCTAGAAAAATATTTAAGATTAAAGAAATTATCAAACATCTTAATTACTTGTCATCGTGTGAAAAACCTTCTTACCTGGTTAGATAAACATGTCCCAATTTAACCCTTCAATTTCTCAATAGGTGTTCATGACCTATTATCCTCACAATCAACCAAATGATATATATTTTATTTTTATTGTACAATATATATTATCTAATCAATCTAATTTTATGATTATTTTATATATTTTTTCTGATAATCTTTATAAATAGACACTGATTGGATTCATATTTGACTACAGTATACTCTTAGTTGATCAATGATGAAAACACATCATTTTATCTTGATATTTTTTTGTGAGACGAAATCATTATCTATGTTATTGGAATTAAACCATCCAGATATGGAAATCAATGTATATAAATAAATTATAAGTGCAATTACATTCTTCTTTTACTATATTTGATAAAAATTGTTTGTTAACTTGCAGTTGGTGCAACAAAAGAATCCAAAACAAAAATTGGGATAAATGGTTGGGAAGACGGGGGGAAGTTGGGGAAGTGGAGGAGAACAAAGAGAAGGTGAACACAATGAAGGTGTAAGAGAAAAGGGAAGTGGAAAAGACAACGAAAGTGGAAGAGAAAATGGAAGTGGGAAAGTGAATGGAAGTTGATTCAATAGTGAAAATTGGAGAATTTGGGGAGGTTTCTTTTTCCACAAAAATGGCTGGCGTAGGTGACGTCCACAAAGACTAGACACATGCACATGATTATTGTATCCCGTTTCCATACAAAATAATAGTAGAGAATCTATCTTACTCCATGTCTAGTCTATACTTTAATGAATTGTGTTGAACATTTGAAAATCCTTTTTGTTACACACGAGCTTAGTTGAATTACAATTTTATAACTTAAAACTCATTTTAGCAATATGTTACTGCTTGTTCATTATCCATTTGATAGCTAGTTCACTCAACACCTACCAGAGCGATTTGCCTTCTCCATGCACTGTGAATATTGATACATTCTCTCCATACCGGGTATTATTTACCCACCTCTTTAGTTGAATATTCTTCTGGTCTAAGTCTTGTTGAGAAACTAGAGTTGGTAGTTATCAAAGAACTCTGCTTTGATTTTTTTGTATATACAAAAAAAGTTATGTGAGTTAGGCTCCAAGGATTTATTTGGGCTCGAACAAGCCTCAAAGCTCAGCGAAAGCTAACAAAAACATTTACATATCAGTCCTCTAAGAAATTCTCACGCTGACGGTGGGAGTTGAACCCACTACCTTAAGGGTAAATTATTTATTTGTCGGTCATTGCTGAACAAGCCACCACATGAGATTTGAATTTCTCCAGCTCTGCCAAAACCTCATCCTCTGGTCTATAGAGCAAATCACTCATGCACCATATCTGCAAAAATGAATTTCAAACAAATCAACCAAAATAGTTTTTTGTTACAAAAGGCAAAAAAAACATAAATATTTTCATAATGGAAAATGTAAACAGGTTATTGAACACACTTGGAGTTTATTCATTTTAAGTTGACATATTTTTTCAAAACAGTAATCAACTTATGGGAAAAGTGATTCTTTATATTTAAAAAAGAAACATATAAACACAATATAGTATGTTCAAGAGCGTCAAAGAAAGTGTATTCAAAAGAGTCAAAACCAAATGGTGTATTTAGCTAGTGATTCAGTTTGGTCATGCATACGTTCTGGTGTAAAACAAGTTTTAATATTCACATTTTAAAAGGGAGGGAAAAGTGACAAAACACAGATGTTTTAATTCGCAAAGTGCATTTACTTATACAAGTTACCACTCTCCCCCAGCTCCAGCACTAAAGCTACTCCAATATTAGTACTCGAACTAACATGACTAGAACTACCAGGAAGTGCTTGGTGCCATGAATTAAAAGCACAAGGAATAGCACTAAACCATGTCTTTCAAGAGTTGGGATCCTCTCCATTTGAAGATAGACACGAAATTTAGATAGTGGATTCCACCATCATTAAACTTTTTAAATATTTTTTCAAATGTGTGTCTATCTCTCTAAATCAAGATCTCCATCTCTTGAGAAATGAGAGGATCCTAACTCGTCTTAACTAATTACTTCCTGGTTAGACAAATATAAATATCAAGATGAGAATATCATTATTAGACTCTGTCACTACTTAAGTGCCTAAATCAAGGTTATTCTTTAGAGGAGACAAATCTTACGCACTACAGTAAAACTAAATAGCGAACAGAAAATAACTGAACTAACGATTTTAAATTAAATAATTATCCAACAAACAAAATAGAGATATCTTAGAACCCTAACCTAAAAAGATTAAGTTACTCATGGTAACTAAGGACAAATTACAAAAGAAATAAAACATACCCTAGAGAAACTTGGAGTGAGGAGAGAGAACTCCTCCCTGGAAGTTCCTAGTGTTTGCCTTCCTCTTGAACCGCTTCGTTCTGAATGAGAAATTATGAATGAGGAATGTAGTATTTATAGGAAGAGTTTCCACCTGAAATATGAACTATCTAATAATAATCAGACGATCTCGGATCTTTTGATTGCAGAGTTGCATGAAGTATTAATTATATGCAATCTGTATCCAGCAATAGCAATGTCATATGTGTTAGTTTAAAATGTTATTTAATGATGGAATATCGAATAGAATAGGTTTCCACTAGATATCAGTCTTTTGGTCGGCAATACATGCAAGTTAAATTGCATTGCTAATAATAATTCCCTTTTTTCTTCAAAAATAAAATTAGTTCTCTTTTTTATCAAACAATTATGTTGAGACTAAGGTTATGTTTTTGAGCTGTATTTTTAATATTGTTGTACATCAAATATATATCTTACATGTTTTTATTAATCAATGTTAGTCTTAACTTTACTCAAAATCATATTAGATGATTTTATGTTTATATAAAAATTTACGTAGATGATTTGTATGATAAAATTTGGATCCAAAGATTTGTTTTGTAATATAGGAATTTAGTAAAAAAGTTATTGTTTCTCAATAGCTTTTTATGGAATATCTATGTTACAAAACTCATTGTTGGAGTTAAAGTTTATATCATAAAGATCTTCTCAATTAATTTTCATGTAAATTGAAAATTAATTGATATATTATTGAGATACATTAAGATTAACGTTGTAAGACATAAGCACATAAAACATTGATTTTCTTTTTGTACAAAAGACATTGATTTTGATGAACCTCAAAGACACATCAAATATTTCATATTTAGTTAAAAGTTGGTCCAGATGCAATCTCTACTTCTAATATTTTGATGATAAATCCTTCAAAAAAAAAATTATTTTGATGATAACAAAATAAGATAACAATATAATCTTTAACATATTTGTTTGTACATGCTTATCTCAAATACAACACCCAGTGTTTCAGGTACAAAGAAGCTCATCATCTGGTATAGTGCATCTTACACTCAATGGAGCTTGCATCTGATTATGTTTTTATTTGGTCTTTTTTAATGTAACGAAGATGTTTGATTTAACTTATTACCATATGGAATATTCTTAAGAACCACATTGAAGTTGTAGAAATCATTTTGTACAATAGGGATCGTGCCCTAAACATCAACTAGGGGATTTTTTTTTTCCTACGAAGTTGATGATTTGACGTATATTGAAAGAAACCCATATTGAAATCAATCATGAAATAACACACGTTCTAAAAAGTCATTAAATCATATCAGAATTAATCACAAAAGAGCACACGTTTTGAACTTAATTGGTTTATCTTTTCTTGTGGAGAGTTATCATTTGAGAAAACGTTGTGTTAGTCAAACACAAAACTAATTTTGTAAAACACCAAGTAGTGACATATTTTTTCCTCTAAGGTAGTTGTTTTGTATACAAAAGAGTATAATAGACTTTTATTGGTTTAATGGGTATCTAAGATAGTTATTAAATCAAAGAAGTATAAAATAATCGTGACTAGGTCGGGTATAGTGGATTATATTTATTGTGAGCTATGGTGAAATCTCTCACGAGTAAGTGTACTAGAGATAACGACTAGATTGGATTATGAACTAGTATAAAATAATTGTGTGTGTTTCAAATTTATTTTACGATAGGTATTTTATGTCAAAAGAAATAAAAGAGTTGGAATGAGTTTCATATTCAACACAATACAAACATCTCTTTCTTGTGTTTTCTTGCACCTTCACTTAGTTACCAGTACATTGAAAACAATTTTCGACAATCATTTTAAAATACCCTCAAGTTGAGGGCCTCAACTATTCTATTTCCTTAAACCTTATAGGAATGAATACGGGTGCGATTGAGATGACAAATGGGTTTGGTTATAGCATGTTGGTGATTGTGGTTGGTAGTTGTTCCGTAGTTGTATTTATTGCACTCTTTGGGAAACTCTAGTGGTAGCTTTGGTGAAAACTATAAAAAAAACAATAGTCAAATAAATGAGTAAGTGAAATAAGGAGATGAAATAGTGAATGAGTAACACTCACCATGTGAAAAAATAGAGAGAAAAAATGATATAGTGGAGGGAGGATTTAATAGAGAGAATGACGAATGATCAAGATAAATGTATGCATGTGTTTATCATAAGTGAAGGAAATAAGGGATGAAGAAATTTTTTTTTTGCGTAAACTGGAATCCTCCACGCGTGTAACGGTAGAGACTAATCATTCGAGTCTTGTGGGATTTAAATGGGCGGCAAACCCTCCCTGAGAGTTTTAACGTTATCGCATATCAAAGGCTAGATTCGAGTCAGGACCTTAGTTAAGATAGAAGAGATTTGTGTCATCTCATTTGAGCACTCTTAGATAGTGATGACGAATAATATGTTCTTTCATGATAATGACCATTGTGCTTCTAAAAAACATCTAGAAGTATATTTAAGATTAAATAAATCATCAAACATCTTAATTACTTGTCATCGTGTGAAAAACTTTCTTACCTTGTTTGATAAACATGTTTCAATTTAACCCTTCAATTTCTCAAAAGGTGTTGGTGACTTATTATTTGATATATATTTTATTTTTATTGTACATTGTATATTATCTAATCTATCTAATTTTATGGTTATTTTAAATATTTTGTTTGATAATCTCTATAAATAGATATTGATTGCGTTCATATTTGACTATAATATTATGTTAGTTGATCAATGATGAAAACATATCATTTTATCTTGATATTCTTTCTGTGCGTAGAAATTATTATCTCTGTTGTGGCAATTAAATCATCCAAAGATGGGAATCAATGTATATAAATAAATTATATGTTCACTTACATTCTTCTTTCATTATATTTGATAAAAATTGTTTGTTGACTTGCAGTTGGTGCAACAAAAGAATTCAAAACAAAAATTGGCATAAATGGTTGGGAAGACTGGGGAAGCTGGGGAAGTGGAGGAGACAAAGAAGGTGGAAAGGGAGGAGGAGGAGGAGAAGAAGAAGATGAACACAATGGAGGTGGAAGAATTAAGGGAAATGGAAGAAATAAGGGAAGTGGAGAAGACGACGAAAGTGGAAGAGAAAATTGGAGTGGAAGAGAGAACGGAAGTGGATTCAATACTGAAAATTGGAGAACTTGGGGACGCTGGGGAGGATGGGGAGGTTTCCTTTCCCACAAAAATGGTGGGAGTAGGTGACGACCACAAAGACTAGGCACGTGAACTTGTTTATTAAGTAAACCATCAAATTGGTTCATGTCTTTATAAGCTATTATCAAATTAGTCTCTGACTCTATTAATATTTTAAACTAATCTCTGTCTTTATTTATTGTATCACATGCCAATGTAAAATAATAGCAGGGAATCTATCTTACTCCGTACCTAGTCTATAATATAATGAACATATTTTCCTCAATTGATGCGTCACTGATATCCTTAGATCGTACCACTTATACTATCACGGTTAAATGGATAAAAGTACCACAATTTCATGTTATAATATATTGTTCAATTTGTTTCTTTAATTTCAATCATTAACTGTCATGTTATTTAACTCAATAGTGATTAAATAACTTGAAAATTCTAAGGAGTACTTTAAAGAGGGGAGGGGGGGTAGGGGTGTGTGTAAAGAGATATTGAAAAGAAACTCAATACAAAACAAGCCAAGAGCCAAAAGAAAAACCAACATCATCGGTAGCCAAAAGAAAGAGTATTGCTCTTTATCCAAACGGTTTTGTTCATTCCCAAGTGAAATGATCAAAGTGCTCTTACGTGACTTAAGTTACATCGGTGTAAAATGTACGTGAGTTAACATGCGCTACGTGAGTTAACTCACGCTAGTGTTAATTTACAAATGTTGAAGCGTGAGTTAACTCACATTACATAATTTGCAATTTATTTAAATGGTAATATAAATAATATCAATTCTAATAATATAAATGGTAATATAAATTCTCAACAATTACATAATAAAACCTCATTTTATTAATTTTTTGATACAATTACATAATACATAATTTGATACATTTTATTGGAATAAAATAAATATGCTTCTTTGAGGTAAAAATAGACCAACTTAGGGGTAACAGAGGATCAAGGTCGGTGAGAAAAGAAACCAGCCTTCTTGGGGCAAAAAGACATCATCCCTTCAGAGTAAATCTAAATCTAGTTCTTTTTATACCCCAAGAAAGAGTCTTTTTACCCACGGTAAAAAGTTTTTGGGGTAAAAAGAAGGAGATTTACTTTTACCCCAAGGGTTGACCTCTTTGTGCCCCAAGTCGGTTGGCCTATTTTA
>Ga0228711_1002326_pt1 | contig 29136 bp, 8 predicted proteins | sample MedpolnodulmetaG_2_FD_177996 | JGI IMG/M metagenome (GOLD analysis project Ga0228711, IMG submission 177996) | Root nodule microbial communities from Medicago polymorpha collected in Santa Monica, California, United States - brown nodules | ecosystem: Host-associated > Plants > Roots > Nodule... | reverse complement strand
GACTTGGTTGCTCTATTGATGATTCCAGAGCGTATGATAAGGCTGCTATAAAATGCAATGGAAGGGAAGCAGTTACAAATTTTGAGGCTAGTTCTTATGAAGGAGAGTTAACTTCCCAGGCTGATAACGATGGTACTACTTATTTACCATTGAGGCTCACCTTTTTTTTGTTTTTATAATCAAATTGAATAAACCATCAATTTAGTCCATATAAACTAACACTGACTCTCTAACTTAATTAGTTAGTCCTTAAAATATGTCAATTTAATCTCTATTAAGACTGGTGTTAAAGACTAGATTGAAGAAATTTCATATACTTTAGGGACTAAATTGGCGGGTTTTATATACTTTACAAACTACTTGTCATATTTATATAGTTTAGACTTTAGCGGAGACTACTTATCATATTTGTATACTTTACAAACTAATTTATCCTCTACATTTACCGTTAATTTTAATCTAATTGGTGATTTAACTATGCAGTGAAATGTAATAATGTATTTTGTGCTTTATTCAGATATCAAGCAGAATCTTGATCTGAACTTGGGTATAGCTCCTCCTTCTAACTCTGATGTTGAAATGATGAACATGCACCACAATGGAAGTGGTTTGCAAGTTCAGCGTAACTGGGATGATATGCCTGTTGATAAGAGTGTAATGGTAAGGTTAAAAAATTAATTTTTTCTATTTTAATTCTACAATTCCAAATGCCCCTCTGCTCTTTCACATGAATTCAAAGTTTGCATACTTAACTTGCATCATATATTTTTAATCTTCGTTGATAGTTTGAGGACTCTGGGTCAAGATCACTCAATGTTCAGTCATCTTATGGCTTTCCCATAGCATCTGAGCATCAACCTCCAGTCTGGAGTGGTACTAATTACTTTCCCGTGTGTAAGGTGAATACTAATTTTGCTTTAGTATCTTCTGCTGGTTATTAATTATGACTATTCAATTTGATTTTGCTTCAATGTCTTCTGCTGTTTTTTTTTTTTTTTTTTTTAGTTTTTTTTTTTTCTTCTTGTTTTTTTTTTTTTTTTTTTTTAAGAATCTTCTGCTCGTTATGAATTATGATTATTTGTGTTCTATTTACAGGAAAGAGCAATAGAGAATAGGATGGAATCTGCTCCCGTTCCAAATTGGGCATGGCAGCTCCAAAGTCCATATAATAATGGGTCAACTTTGATTCCACCTAATTTCTCTGCTGCAGCATCATCAGGATTCCCTTCAACAACAGCTGCGGATAGTCAAATTCATTTTCCAAACATAACATACCTCCACCCTCATTTTCCTACTCCAGTGACTAACTCCAGCCACATACCCTCTTTCTACTGCAGGAGCTGATGAAGCATAGCTCCTAGAGTATAAAGCTACAATTCTAAATCTTTAAAGACGTCTAGTCTTTGTATCCAAGGTTTAGGAATATGATCATCAAACTTGTAGGGTCTAAAAGTAGGAATTTAATTGCTTCGTTCAACTACTAGTTTTCACCATTTGTCCTTTAAATATTCCTATTTTCTTCTGCTTAAAAAAAAAAAAAAATCCCTGCCGCAAGGCATGGTAAACTCTAGATGCTTTTTCTTTTATGAGATGATTCTAATGAGGAAACCATTTCCTTCCTTTGTTATCATTTTCACTCTCCATGCATTTCTTACTGAAAATATTTGAGATGATGGTAAATGTGATCATTTGAAAAGATGGATTTCGTACAGTGATGCGCATGCTAATTAAATTAAATTCCAATATTATTTGTGGGTTATATGATCATTTAAGTGCTGTTTGTTTAGTATCCACTCTATGTAAGTTATTGCCGACATATCACTTCACAATATTTGGCATTGACACTCACGGCACATGGTTATTGTTATATTTAAGGCAAACACCAAAGCTGTCTTAGGTCTTTCGTGATGATACCACCCTATGCCAAAAGTTTATACAAACATTTGTGTGTTGTGCGCATGGTAGGATGTCCAAATCACTTTACGTCTTATTCCTACGTTGTTTCTCCCTCGTATAATTCCTTACTTCTTTCACATTTTTCTTTAATTATTTTTACCTCTCACTATCAAAAAGTCAGAAGTTAGTAATGTGCACAAGCATCATTGTCAGAGTTTGGAAACACTGTCCAAGAAGATAATGAAAGAAAGCTTACTTTGCCCACTCTAACCCTAACACCGTGTTTAACGATTTCCAACTTGTATATCATAATCACAGCTTCTTTTTGTTCATCTGTACTTGGGTCAAACTGCCTGTTGGAGTTGGAGGTACTTCCTCCGTTTTAATTTAAGATTTTTAAACATTGATTAAGAAGGGGGTTAAGTTGTTACAAATAAATACATTAACACTTTTAGTAAACTGATTTTATGAATTATATTTGATGTATTTTCTTCTATTATTATAAATGTTAGAATATAATAATGTTTTCGAATTAGTGTATATAACATTAATTAATTAGATGGTAGCTAGAATTTAAAAAATAAATAAGAAATCTACGTTGAAAGTAAAAATAAAATTATTTTAAACAAGAATTATATACGTTAAAGTGACATTCATTGTATAAAAAGAAGGAGTATATGATAGATGTAAAAATGTGTATAGAAAACTTAATTGAGCTCATTTTACGTTGACTTGATGCATGTATATGTAATGTAGGTAATAGTTGGTTGTGCATTTGTACAAATAAAAAAGAAGAAAATTGTTAAGAATGGTCTGCATTTCTCAAACCAGTTTTATTAAATTGATTATGAAGATGGTATAGAGATGAAAAACAATGAGGTTGTCATGAAAAGTAAAAAGCATATAATGAAACACAAAACTAAGGTTTGAAATGTGGAGTAGTATAATGTTTTTGTCCTATTGAATGATGATAAAAGGCCACGTGTAGAACCAGGGGTTCTCTACATTCTGTCCCTTTCCTTGTAGTAAAGCAATTCCGCATTCCTCGGCTTTTATCAGTGGCTTAGGATTTCGTACACCTGCAATATAGCCAAATGTATAAATGACCTTAATAAATAGCAAGACAATGGGGCCAAAAGGGAAAGAAAAAAAGAAGGTGAAATGCATCTCTCTCTGTACTCACTGTAATAATATAAATAATAATAATTAATCTGTATCATAAGCAGCAACAAAAGCCTGAACACTGTTATTTTCTAGTTTTCTATATGTGAATAGTAAAAAGTTGATTATTCTAGCAGCCCCAGCCCCAGCCCCACATATAACCCTTTCTCTATAAAATAGCTGACCTATCAAATCCGTACTAAGTTACTGTCTTACCCTATCTCTGTTCTGTTCTGTTCTGTTTCTATCTCTTGTGTAAGTCCAAACTTCAATGTTGCGAATGAATGGGCTAATCTGAGACTGTAACTTTGGTTTAGTATACGTTGTTTGTTTTTCCCATTGTTGGGCTCTATGCTGTATCTATCCTAATCCTAATCCTATGCTGTGGTGTGCTACATCACTGCAATGCAATGACTATTCAACCACCTCAAAGCCAGCCTCATCAAATTGTTCACTCACATCACGATTGGATTTGGAACTGTCCCATATACTCTATAGTAACATCATTGTATCCGGAACCATGATTACAACAAATCCTGTTCCGTTGTTTTTTGTTTCCTTATTTTTACTTTTCCTAAGCTAAACAACATGACAAAAAGTCAAAAACAAAATTTGGAAGATTCGCTGTGTACAGTTCCTTAATAAGATTTTGGTTGGAACTTGGAACTGAAAGTTAATTGTAGTGTATATATTTAGATTAACTCTGCTTAATTTTTTCTGTTCATTTTAAGAGCCTTTATCGCATCATGTCATAATCAAAGATTCAAAGTGTATATCATTATTTTTATCAAATTTCACAGCAGCCATTGTTTTTTAACCCCAGTAGAGAGATATTGTAACCCATCAAACTGGTACACCAATTTGAATAACAAAACATGCTTTTACATCTTCTTTTTCGGCAATGATATAATAAGAATAATGATATTTGTGCAATATTTATTGATAATTTTTAAAATAGTTTTCTTTTTATCTCTTTTTATTGGACAAAAATAATATAGAAGAAGAGGGAGAAAGAAAATAAAAACACAATAAAAATATAAGAAAAAAAGTTGTCTTAAAAGTTGTTTTAAAATAATTGCACAAATATAATTTCTTAGTCAAGATGTATATTTGATTCCACACACCAACATATAAGAGTATACCCCAGTGTGGTACGTACTTCCTCCTATCCTAGCCAAGGCGTACATGGAGTATTCAAAATCGGGTAGCACAACAACTTTTTGAGTGTTGGTGTTAGATTTAGGAGTGGATTCAATTAACAACTTAGGAGGAGGTTGTGTAATTTGACCGATTTGAATTAAAAGTACAAACTTATACGAAAGAATAAATATTATTTTAACAACTAATTACTAAAATTTGTTATCAAAAAAAAATTAACACCCTTAGCTTTAAGATCAACAAATACACCATATCCTCTTAAAAAAAAAGCAAATACACCATATCAATTAATTATAAATCTAAACCATTTTAAGTTTATTCTTTGAGGATACAACTACATAGATTAATCATACATAGATTAATCACTCAAATCAGGTAGGATCTTGGTAGTCCATGGAAAAACTCTTCATCAATATATTAAACATTTTTAAGCTATGGTTTGTCTATTCAGCAAAAACAAAATAATAAGTACTAGTTTTAAAGATTCCATAGGAGCCTACAATACTACCTTCAAGACTTGTTGTGTTGTGTCTGATCTCATCACCTGCCTGCTAATACTAAATATCACACTTACTAACGTCTGATCAAATCTCGCGTTTAACCAAGCTAGCTCTGCTGGAAGGAAATTGACTAAAAAGAGTAGTAAACTTTTTTTTGTTCTCTTGCTACTCTTCACTAAATTATCATTAAATTGGTATACCATATATCATTGGAATCACCTATATTATTGGCCTGCGTTCACTGTGACATGCATTGAAAGCATCAAAGCGACATGTCTGAGAAACAACACCATACATACAATGAGTTGCACCAACCTGTATAACAAAAATTGAATTTGGTTGTATTTACTATTTGATCAGAAAATAATTACAAACTGAACTATACACTTCACGGGCACATAATAGCAAAGATCATAGGTTACTTACACGTTTAACTTCATCTTGGATCAAATTTTGACATTTTGCTAGGAATCTCGGTGGTTTACTAAAATCAAAGTGTGTTCTCTCGTAAAACAAAAGGGACAAAATCCTAGTGTGCTTAATTTGAAGTATTTTATTTTTTTTGACCAAAATTTGAAGTATTTTATGATAATTTATTATGTTGTTCATTGAATTACTTTAAAATATTAAATATTTTTTAAAATATAAATTTAGCCTTCTAAAGTTCTCTCATAGAGAAAGGAAAAAAAAAAAACTAAATCACCCTTAAAGTAGATAGGATTTAGCTAAGTGGTCATGAAGATTTATTTCTTAAATGTTAGTAGTATGTTTTCGAGAGGTAAAATGTTAGTAGTATTGGAAAAAATAAGTTTGATTGTACCATATATTGTATATAAGACTAAATTACCGCTCCTTAACTAATTTCTTATTTTTATTTGGTTCTCAGAACTATTTATATTTTGGTATCTTTTCTCTTCTTCCATCATAAAAATGGTCCTTATTGTCAATTTCTTTTTTTGCAAAAAATAAAAAGTTATGTTGTGTACAAGTGAAGATGTGACATTTCCATCCAATTTGAATTCATAGGCACAATCAAATAGAGAAGACGAAATAGAACCAAAGGGAGAAAAGAAAAGCATAATCGTGAATTAAAGATGAAATTGTGTGGGATCCTGATAGTAAATGTGTGAAATTCGATCAAAAAGTATAATCCGGATTGGTATATTGTACTTCTTCTCGGGGCCGATCATGTGTATATGCAACCAGACCCTTGACATAGGGCCTCAAACTCAAAAAGGTTTCAAAATTCGAAGAATTTTTTTGTATCTATGGACAAAATCCATCACTAAATATCATTTTTTTCATAGGAAAAAATCCAAAGACAACAACTTTATTGTATGTAAAAGTCATGTTTGAACCATTATTTATATATTTAATTACAATTTAGTTGTTTATCACTATAAGTGGTGTTAGATTTTTATTTTAATTTTAAATGAAAATTGTCAAGATTATAACAAGATCTCTAAATTATCGGGGATGACTATGCTTCTACTTTGTGTTGCTTTATGGTTTTGTATGGTGTTTAGGATTTCTTATATAGTTTAAATTTAGGAACAAAATATTCATATTCAGTGTTTGACGCATTTAAAATATGACTTACACAGTAAAAACAGGGGCGATTGCTTTCATGTTAGAGGGGTAGCTATGGCTACCCCAAAGAAGAAGAAAAATTATTGAATTACTAGGTATATTTTTATATTAAGCTACCCCTAATAATATATATTTGGCTACCCCAAGTTTGATTTTAAATGGAATAATTTATTTTTCTTTCTAACTTTACTTACTTTTCAATCAAACTCCGGATTACTTGATCCCGTCTTCTAAGAATCGAAGGGTGGACATTAAAAAAATATACATATTCTTTGATTGAGAATGAAAATATGACGACAACAACAACAACAATCTATAACTTTCCGAAAAAAAATAAAATACTATCACTATTGACTCAAACAGAATTAACCGTCGTTGATTAACCCTTTATGATAACAAACCTATTATTATAACCCTATAACCCTTTAGAATCCATTCTTACTGCTGCATTTTATAAAGTATATTTTCTATACATAATAGTAATTGTGATTTTTTTTTTCTTATCGGTTAAATTACTATTAGTTTTGATAAAAAAAAATTGTTTTTCTTTAAATGTGGCCACCTCATGAACATATTGCTACCTTCGCCGCCGAGTAAAAATAACCTATGAAAAAACAAAATCTTCAAATAGTACACTCCTATTCATGTAAAGAATCTTTGTCTACAAACAATTCTCCACTCTTCAAAACAACGAGCTAAACACACAAATATATGTCCAACCATGCAAACGTAAACGGTAAACCCTTTTGTACCATTGGTAAAATGAAAGTTTCACAATTTCAATTGTGTTTGGGGAAAGGGGGTGTCCCCTATATTTCAATTGAGATTGTTATTGGATCTTAGGCATAACCGTGCATGTGTATGTCATATCATGCAAAAATACCTCCTTTTTACTTACTTAACTTCCGCCTTCTATTTCTCGGTGAGTATCTTGAAGCATTCTTTCTCTCTCTTTTCTTCTTTTCTCTTCTCTATCCATTTCTGGCCAAACATGATCGTTGAATTGTCAACACACAATCACTAATATTAGCGCAGCAATAGCAGCATGTATGCATGCATGCAACCTCGCTGCTTCAACTTATCTTCCACGTTTCAACTTTCAGCAGTTGGAGACTTGGTAAACACATTTCACCTTGATTCATGTGTTTAACCATTGGGTTTTTACTCTCTTTAGTTTAAATTATAACGAGTGCTTGTAAACACTTGAAGTAATGAATAAATATAAATAGAGTGTGGTAATATAGATGTAGTTAAAAAGATATACTCCCTCTGTTTCAAAATGAGTGTTGTTTTAGCCAATTACACACAGATCAAGAAATAGAATGAAATAATCATTTGACATAACACTTTTATTAAACTGCTCTTACTGTATAAGAAAAAGACAAACTTTAAAGTTGCATTGAAAATTGGGTGAGAGAAAAGTTGGAAGAAAAAAAATAAAGTTGTATTGGAAATGTAAAGTGACATTCATTTTGAAACAATTTTTTTTTCTAAAGTGACACTCATTTTGAAACGGAGAGAGTATAAAACTTGAAGAAAAAAAAAGATAAGTAAAAAAAATATGTTGTAGTAAAATATATAAAACTCTAGGCTATATTTTCGATTGACGAGATGTGACGTCGTGGCAAGTAATTATGTTCAATTGTTTAGATTCGTAAAAAAATGAATAGAGTGAAATGAAATATAGTCGAACCCATTTCTTGTAATCCTTCGATTTTTCTTTCACCCAGATTTAAGGTTTTTCCAATTGAATAATGAGACTTTATGGTTAATAAAGTATTATTATTTTACTCCTATATTTATACATTTCTTCCTCTCTATTATGTTCTTCCTCGAAGATAAAGATGTATCTCATGTTTTAAACTATCAAGTTCGTGATGATTTAAACTAAGAGAGAAAGAGAGTTGGAATTCAAAGTTAAAAAAAAAATTGCCGTCTGAAAGAAGAAAAATCAAATAACCTTGAACACTTGCACAGTTGTCTAAAGTGGCCTACGGTCGTAAAATCTGAACTCGATTCTTTATCAAGTTTCCCTGATAGTCCAACACCATCATATGCAGATATCTTCATAATTATCAGATAAAACGATGTTTCCCAGTCTTTTGCATTGTTGTACTATATATAATTTGTCTTAATTGAGTAATTTTTTTTTGTTCTGTTTTTTAAGGAAATAAGATTTTTAGTAGTATTTTTTATTTTTGCAAAAAAAGTAATAGTATAATCTAAATAAGGGTACAAACTGAATTATAAATTTATTTTTTTTTTTTTTTCGCTTTATAAACAATGGAATGATTTCTTTTTCCTCATAAAATGCTCAAATAATAGAATTAAAACTTTGTTCATGACCTTGTGGCTGAATTTCAGTAGCCCTAACTTTTAGAGAAATAAACAATGCACATCAGAAGCATGGTTGGGTTCATCCTCCTCATGGGTGCCTGAAACTAAATGTCGATGGATCCCACTTTTTCAGCAAAGGAAGTTCGGCTTGTGGTGTATTGATTTGTTGTGGTTGAATTTCAACAACCAAACCCTCCAAAGAACTAAACAATACACATCAAAAGCATAGTTGAGTTCATCCTCCTCTTGGGTACCCGAAACTCAATGTTGTTGGATCACACTTTTCCAGCAACGAAAGCGCAGCTTGTGGTGGGTTGATTCGTGATCAACTTTGTAAAATTGTTTGTGGTTTATGCGTAAAATTACCTCTTCAAATACACTTGCAACTGAACAATGGACCATTCATTATGGCGTTCAACTTGATCAATCGTAACATTTGCATCGTGTGTTAATTCATTGAGGTTTACCAATACTTCTTATTCTCATGTGCTTGCAGACATCCTTGATTACATTCTCTAGACTCCTAATATGAACCTTGATTTACAACATTAGTCACAAAGTAAATAAAAGTGCAGACATTCTTCCACACCAAGCTCATTCTACTTCTTTAAACTTAAATGTAATGAAATTCAAAATGGACCATAAATATGGCCCATGATACCCACACCCACCAGTGAAACCACTCTTGGGCTTGAGTGGGCCACTACCCACCCTTCAATAAAATAAATTTTTTTATAGAGGAAATTATTAAAATATATTTGTTTTTTTAAAATAAAATTATCGCGTGACTCATCCTCTTCTCCATCTCAATTCTCAATATGTGTTACTATCACACTTTAAGGTGATCAATTGAAATGCTTAGATAATTATTTTAAATTTTGAAGATACGTAATTTAATTTTTTGATGGTCAACTTTCTTAAATTAAAACAGAAATTTTGTGAATATATATTAGTGTTTTACTTTTGTGAATATCTTGTGTCTATTGATGCGTTGGATTAAGCAAGGATGAAATGCGATTCAATATTGTCAAAGGATGAAATGAGTTTATAAATTTCCATATATACACATTGAAAACGAGTAGAGTATATTGATAGTTGCTCTTTTGACCACCCACAAATGTGCCAACCGTTCAGAAAATAACTCCTAAACGGTATTTTGTTTTGTGTATTTTAAAAGCTTCAAAAGATAACCTTCGAATGTTGTTTTTTAAGACTATGAGCAAATAGGGGATCAAAATAACAACCATCAAGAATTTTATGAAAATGGGCCAGACATCTCAAACATGGGCCAGACATCTTTCACTTGTCACATTCAGAATGTGACCATTTTACTTCATACTCCCCAAAATTCGCTACATAAAGCAAATTCTTTTTTGGAAAGATCCTATAGTTTTGTATTTAGTTTTGTAATTTGAAATTTTTTATTGAGTTGTGCTATATAGCACAACACTCTTGATGCACGAATAAGCACGATAGGCGTTAAACAACCTATAATTTGCTCGGTAAACAAATAAACACAGTAAAGCGTTACATACTATTGTACCGCTAGTATTTTCATAAAATAAGATGTATACGAGTTACCAGTTATTAAGAAGATAAATAAGAGAAAAGACAAAACAAAGATGTGAGTCATTTTCTTTCAAAAATAAAAAAGACGTGAGTGATTTGGACAAGTGAGAAAAAATAAGTTACAATTTAAAGAAAAGGAAATTTAATTTAATTTCTTTTCCTTGGTCATATTCCATGCAAACTTAAAGAAAAGGAAAAGAAGATGAAGTGAATATAAAAACCAAGCAAAAGCCACGATATTGATTATTGAGTTGGTAACCACCGTCAATAGAAGGTGGAAAGATAGTCATAAACATTGTTGGGCAAATAAGAATTAAAAAACACAGTAATTCAATAGCAAGCTCACTCTTTTATGGATTCGTGTGATTTGCATGATTTGTCTCTCGTGCACATTAGCATTTTTCTTTTTTATTTATAAAAATTAAATTTCAGTGACAAAATTCGTCACTAAAATTATTTTACTCGGAATATTTTCAAAACAAAACTTATGAACATGGTATTTTAATAGTAGTATTTTGCAACAAAACTTCTTGTATGAATATTAATACCAAATCTTTTATTTTTGAAAAGATTCGATAAATTGGAGTACATGGTTTTGTTTTTGTTCGAACAAAGAGTTTTTTTGGGGTTAGCAGTACAGCAGGGGACAATGGGTAAAATTTTCTCTAAACATGTGTTCTTAAACCTTGGTTATTTGTGACCCAAGACTAATAAGTAATCTTACCGATCCACATCTTATTACACACGTGAGTTGGGTAAAAATATGGTGTTTAATTCACTCGTGTGGTTTTTCCTAGGTCAATGTATAAGATCTTATGGACGTGTATTGTGACTCAATAGTGGTAACTGATATTAGAGCCGATGATTTCATGAATAGTTTGAATGATTTCTTGTGTCGAAAGTTTTTCTGACAATAGTGGGGCTGCGTGTCCCGTTATAGGTGAATGAAAAAAATTATGCTCAAAGGAGGAGCATAACCAGATGAATGAAATCTTTAGAGGGAGATTGTTGTGATATATGTGATGTGGGTCAAAAGTCTCGTACATTGATGAAAGAGTGAATGAAACGACTTAAACTTGAGGGGGAGATTGTTGTTGATGATCACGTCATCGTTTGTTTAATATGTAACGAGTCAAAACTAATCTAACAATCTGAACGCAACAAGTCGAGAACAATCAAACTATGCCACATTAGACGATGAACAAAACAATGACGCAGCACTCTAGACAACAAAATCACTTGAAAAAAACTAAAACCTACATGAATAACATTTATCTGGATAAAGGTGAAAACACTGCAGAGAGATGATTTCGTGTTAAAACATGACCTTAAATTACTCATATCTGATAGATAAAGAAAAAAGGAGGTTGAAGAGAAGATGAAACTTCTCTCATTAGAAAACTAAGATCCGTTCAACATAAATTTGCGTTAAAACTACCTTAGACAAATGCAGAGTTTTTCAAAAGAAAAACAAAATGGGTGTACAATATGTAATGTTTTTGATTCCAACAAAAGTCCAAAAGCAAAAGTTAAAAGGCAGCATGCAACAGGAAAAAAATAAATATAATTCTGTCATCTTTTTGAAAGTAAAAGGCTACGGTCACAACCAGCTTCATGAATCATAATTTCACATTGTTAATCTGAAAATGGTGTTTTCACATCTTATAAGGTAACAGAATGATATTTGTACAATTATTTGTGATAATTTTTTTCCTTCCTTTTATTGGTCAAGAAAAGTAGAGAGGGAAAAAACAAGAGAGAGAATAATGATATAATATAAGTATGAGAGATATAATTGTTCAAAAATTATTATAAAACAATCGTATAAGATATGTAATAACTAATGAGGTGTCTAAAAACAAAAGACATCCAATTTTACCAACCAAAAAAGGCATACAAAAAGAGAAACGGACGACAAAGTAAGCAAGAAATTTTATTTTTTTAAAAATTAAAGTAACTAAGAAATTAGTTGTATGGTTGTTATAAAAAAAACGAAAACAAAAAGTAATATGAGATAAGATAATATGAAAATTTAAAAACATTTTTATTCAGGTCAATCCTTTTCTAAGTTGATTAATCGTGCTTTTTAAGAAGGTCACCAAAGTGAATCGTGATTAAGCATGATTCAAAAGGCATATGCATGTCCTTAATGGCCATTATGTTTCATTCTCCTACGCATCTACTATCTCCTTATTGTCTTGTAAACTTAGAAAGGTGCATCTATCCATGTCTTTGATAGTGATTTGCCATTTATTTTCTTAGTTGTTAATTGCTATCCTTTCTTGTGGATTAAGAAACGCACAAAAAACATATTCATAAAATTGTGTAATTTGAAACCAATCCTATCTAAAAGACATACAAAAAACATTTTCACAAGAGTTATTATATCTCTCTAACTTAGATCTTAAAATATATAAAAAAAATAATACAAAAATTTCAAATTTCATTAATGAAAATTATTGTTTTTTTTTACAAGAATGAAAATTATCGTTAAAATGTTAAAATTTGTCACCAATATTACATGCTTCTCTCCAACTACATTTTTTCAATTCACTAGAGCTTTAATGTATGCTGTCTCAAAAATTTTGGGGACAGAGGCCCAATTTTTGACTCTGTGCATACCCTATGCAAAGTACCAGAGTTCAGTTCCACTTAGATCAACATAATTTTTTTAAATACTCGTTACGATTATTTGTTGGATCATATTAACTAGTGTCTTTGACATTCATAAAATAAAAATAAAAATTTATATTGAAAATAATATGTTTTAGCTTTTAAAAAAGTTGACTATACAAGTTCCAAAATAGTTATACTATGTTTTGTTTTTTTAACAAATGTCCAAGGACACCTCTTAGCATTTTCCTTTTTATTTATTTTTTGTTGTTGACAAAACTCTTAGACTTTGACTTATATTTTAGGAAAGTAAATTAAAAGTAGGGCTGACAATGAACCGAACCAACTCGATTAAAGTTTGTAATTCGAATTGACAATTGATTCGTCGAACTTGGTTCATGAACCAAATGAGCCGAACTTGTGCTGAAAATTAAGTTTGTCAACTAATTGAGCTGAACTTGAGCTATATGTAGTTTGACTCGTTTGGTTCATGAGATGACTTGATTATATATATATAACACTTAAAAAGTATTTTTAAATTTATATATAATTGATTTTACACAGTTAGATAATTAGTTGTATATATTATAATACTTTAAAAACTAAAACAAACACTTGACAATAATAGGATAAAAATGAGCTAATTTAAAATTGTTTGACAACGCCATGCACACTGTTGTCCCGCATCGGAACATGCATGATAAATGAAAGATACAATAATCTATAATAAGATAAATATATGACGGAAGAAAGCAAAACTGAATTTGGTGGTTGCATACCAGTGTTAATTACTATGTGTAATAACAACTAAATTCTTTTACTTTTGAGTTATGTGGTTCAAGTGACTTTATTAATTTACACACCTAAAGTTACGTGCTTTGAACAAACGAATTGAACCCAATGAGCTGAACTAAATTGTTCGTAAACTTTAAATAAGCCAAACTCGAGCTGAAAAAAAAGTTTGTATCAAATTCAAATCGAGGTTCGAACCGAGCCAATTCTTAACGAGTCGAGTCGAGTTCATACATGTTCGACTCGACTCGACTCATTTTCGGTCCTAATTGAAAGAGAGTGACAATTAGAGAATAAATAAATATGTTTTGAAATATTTGCCATAAACATGCAAAATTTAATACGACATTAGTATATTTCTTCATTCATAGGAACAGAGATACTTGAGTACAACAATATACTAGTAGTATTTGGAAAAGGTGGTATTATTGGTGTCCCTTTGGGGTTGGCAGTGAGAGAGTGATAAAGTGGCTTTCTATCTTCCTCCATTTTTATGGTTTCCATCTTCACACTTTAGAAAATGGAGACTACCCTTCTCTTCTTCTACTTCTCCTCTCTGGCACTCTCACTCTTTCTCCTCCTCCCTTTTTCATCTTCTCAGATCATGCAAGGTATTTCACTTTCTCCTATGTATAATATATTATTTTATTATTACTTTTTTTACAACCTTGTTTTCGTATCTCTCCAATGTTTTTGCTTTTATGTTGTTCATTTTGTGCTGTCTGTACTAGTTTATTTGAGTTTATCCACTAATATAACCATTTGTGAGTTTGTTTGGGAGATATTATGGAAATAGTTTCGGGCATATCTATAAATTGTTTTCTATTTATTTTCATAAGTTCTCTAGGATAGCTTATCAAAACAACTTACAGCTTATGTAAAAACAATTTGTCTATGATTTGTCACACAAACAGCTTATACCTAAGCACATAAGCTATAACACTTAATTAAACGGTTTATCCAAACAAGGCCTTGGATACATTTAGACTATGTTGTTGAGTGAGTATGTGATTTTGAGCAGGTTTTGTAAGTTTGGACTGTGGAGGTTCAGAAAGCTTCACTGATGAAATTGGACTTGATTGGACTCCTGATAATAAGCTTACTTATGGAGAAATAAGCACTATATCAGTTGCGAACGAGACGCGGAAGCAATACACCACGCTACGGCACTTTCCTGCTGATTCCAGGAAATATTGCTACACACTTGATGTTATCAGTAGGACAAGGTACCTATTAAGGGCCTCTTTCTTGTATGGGAACTTTGACAACAATAATGTCTATCCTAAATTTGACATTTCTGTTGGTGCAACACATTGGTCTACTATTGTTATTTCTGATGCTAATATTATAGAAATGAGAGAGCTTATATTTTTGGCTTCAAGTTCAACTGTGAGTGTATGTTTATCAAATGCAACAACTGGACAGCCGTTTATATCTACGCTTGAACTTCGACAATTCAATGGTTCGATTTATTATACACAATTTGAGCAACAATTTTACCTTAGTGTCTCTGCAAGGATCAATTTTGGTGCGGAGACTGATGCTCCAATCAGGTACCTTAATCCATTCTTTATCTTGCTGGTTTTGAAACAGTTTTCTGTCTTGTAAGAGGCTTATGTTTCTTCCATTTCAGGTATCCTGATGACCCTTTTGATAGAATTTGGGAGTCTGATTCTGTGAAGAAAGCAAATTATCTTGTTGATGTTGCTGTTGGAACTGAGAAAGTTTCTACCAATGTACCAATTTTAGTTAATAGAGACGATGTACCACCAGTGAAAGTGATGCAGACAGCCGTAGTCGGTACAAATGGATCTCTAACATACCGGTTGAATTTGGATGGGTTTCCTGGCAATGCTTGGGCAGTCACGTATTTTGCAGAGATTGAAGATTTGAGTCCAAACGAGTCTAGAAAGTTCAGGCTTGTGCTTCCAGGCCAGCCTGAAATTAGCAAGGCTATTGTAAATATTGAAGAAAATGCTTTTGGGAAATATCGCCTTTATGAACCGGGATTTACCAATCTATCCCTACCTTTTGTACTCTCCTTTAAATTTGCCAAGACACCCGATTCATCCAAGGGACCTCTCGTAAATGCGATGGAGATAAATAAGTATCTTGAGAAAAACGACGGTTCTCCAGATGGTAAGTTCCTCAATGAGAAGCTTAATCTGATTGTATGATCATGAAATGTTGTTTGGCTAATTTGAAACAGTTTAGAATAGAAAATCCATTTAATAAATATGTTGGATGCAATGCAAAACGTTACGAGCTAGATCTTGTTTGAAGCATTGGAAAATTATAATTTGTTGTTGAGGGTTGGATATTTTGCAGTTGAAGCTATTTCCGGAGTGCTTTCTCACTATTCTTCAGCAAACTGGACACAAGAAGGAGGTGATCCATGTCTTCCTGTTCCATGGTCATGGATCCGCTGTAGCTCAGATCCACAACCAAGAATAATTTCAATGTAAAGGTCAATCTTTTTGAGGTTTTAATTATGCCTATATGTTGATTTCCTGCTATTGGTAAAGAAGTGCAAGTGTGTTATAATTGTTACCTTGTGTCCCTTGTGGTGGCAGCTTGTTATCCGGTAAAAACTTGACTGGGAATATTCCTTCAGATATTACCAAATTGGTTGGTTTGGTTGAACTGTAAGTCTGTATTGCTTTCTAATTTTGTCTCTTGTTTGATCTGTCAAGCTTGTATTATGATAGTGGTGTAATTTTAGTCATGGATGCAGATGGCTTGATGGAAATATGTTGACCGGCCCAATACCAGATTTTACCGGGTGCATGGACTTAAAGATCATGTAATTTCTGATAACTTATTTCCTTCATCGTTCTACACATGTAGTATCCATTTAATTGAAACCTTTTCCTCTTACAGTCATCTTGAAAATAATCAGTTCAATGGTGTGCTACCAGCCTCTTTGGCGAACCTTCCGAGTTTGAGGGAACTGTAAGTTATCTGGAACATATAGTATCCATTATTGTATCAAAATAGAAATTAGTATACTTTTGATGCATAGAATTGTGATTTTAGCAATAGGACATATACTTATCCACCAAATAATACTTTTGTTGCTTCATTCTTTAGTTATAATTCGAGTAATGCCCGTGATGTTTGCAGATATATTCAAAATAATATGTTATCTGGAGAAGTACCACCACATCTACTAAGCAAGGATTTGATTTTAAAGTGAGTACATTTCTTACTTTCTAACTTAAACATAAGATGAAACCGTTCAGCATTACACATGAGAAAGTGGAATAACTTAATGGCTGGTTGCATCTTAGAAAGCAGTTCAAATTAATTATGTTTTTTTAGAGCATTTTCCAAATTTTCTAATTCTCCTCTAAAACAACTGCATTTTTTTTCATCATCAGCTACTCAGGAAACACTAACCTTCACAGACAAAGCAGAATAAAGAGCCACATGTATATTATTATTGGTTCAGCAGTTGGTGCTTCTGTTCTACTTTTGGCTACTGTTATATCTTGTTTGGTTATACATAAAGGCAAGAGAAGATATTATGAGAAAGGTAGGATTCTAAGCACGATTATCTATTCCGTTATTGTCAGATATTTGAGATGATAAAAAATGATTTACTTGTTTACACTCTTTATAGATCACATAGTTTCTGCTGTCCCTACTCAAAGGCCGGCTTCTTGGAAGAGTGATGATCCTGCAGAAGCTGCTCACTGCTTCAGTTTATCTGAAATTGAAAGTGCTACAAACAACTTTGAGAAAAGAATCGGTTCTGGTGGTTTTGGAATTGTATACTACGGGAAACTGAAAGAAGGAAAAGAGATAGCAGTTAAAGTTCTAAGAAATAATTCCTATCAAGGCAAACGCGAGTTCTCCAATGAGGTAACTTGCATTAAATAAACCATTTTAAGTATTTCATCATTGTGCTATCCTTATTATTTTGCTTCAATGAATTGATATGATAGTTACATTATATCTTTCTTTTATTCAGGTGACTCTTCTATCAAGAATACATCACAGAAACTTGGTACAACTTCTTGGGTATTGCCGAGAAGAAGAGAATAGTATTCTTGTGTATGAGTTCATGCATAATGGCACTCTCAAGGAACATCTTTATGGTAAGCCTGCATGATTTAAATCTAAGAACATAAGTCAGTGTCTGAAATTTGTCGAATTTCTTGCAGGCTCTTTAGAGCATGGGCGGAGTATCAATTGGATTAAACGTCTTGAGATTGCAGAAGATGCTGCCAAAGGTTTATACATTTTACGGAATTTAATGCTAATAATTTGTTATTTAAGATAATAGAATCAAATAGCCCTTTCCCGTATGATTAAATTACATGTTATTAACTATATTATTCCCGTGCTTGTCCAGGAATTGAATACCTTCATACAGGTTGTGTTCCTGTAGTTATCCATAGAGATTTGAAAAGCAGCAATATTCTTCTTGACAGGCAGATGAGAGCCAAGGTTTCAGATTTCGGTCTTTCCAAACTTGCTGTTGATGGAGTCTCCCATGTTTCAAGCATAGTTCGTGGGACAGTAGGATACCTTGATCCTGAGTAAGGCATTTGTCTATTTTTCATGAACATCTGTGTTTTAGCAAACAGTTCATTATTTCTTGCTCATTTTTGAATGATTTATGGTCCAAGTAACCTCAAAGCTTGTCTTAATTTTTTTATTTCTTGATATAGGTACTATATTTCCCAACAGTTAACTGACAAGAGTGATGTTTATAGCTTCGGCGTAATTCTTCTTGAACTCATATCTGGTCAAGAAGCAATATCGAATGAAAGTTTCGGTCTTCATTGCCGAAACATAGTCCAGTGGGTGAGTTTTAATTTTTCTGCAAGCTTATAAGTTTTCAATTTGGAGTACTGAAAGGGTGTTTTTCTGTATCAATTGTTTCACAGGCAAAGCTACACATTGAGAGTGGAGATATACAAGGAATTATTGATCCCTTGCTAGGTAATAACTACGACCTACAATCAATGTGGAAAATAGCAGAGAAAGCTTTGATGTGCGTTCAACCTCACGGAGATATGCGGCCATCGATTTCGGAAGTTTTAAAAGAGATCCAAGATGCAATATCTATTGAGAGAGAGGCTGAAACATTAAGAGAAGGTAATTCAGATGAGATGTCAAGAAATTCCTTTCAGTCTTCCATGAACATAGGTTCAATGGATCTTGGTAGAGCTGAGAGTTTCCTTTCAATTGATGAATCCATTGCACAGCCTACAGCAAGATAGATTTCTCTTCTAGATTTTGTATTTCTTTTTTGAGTGTGTTCATATTGTGGTTTGATTAATATTAGATGCTCCTTGTCAGCCAAATGAAGTGTGTATGCTGGAATTTACGTGCTATACATTGAATTGTTAAAAAATAGGACCTCAAATTTATTGTCACACATCGGTTATGATAGGGGTGGCAAAACAGTTCGAGCTCTCCAGCCTAGCTTGCTTAACCTGCCATTTCGAGAACCATGGTGCAATTATCAGTTGACTACAATAGCTCAACATCTTAGAAATTGGCAATGCAAGAAACTTCTCATATGAGGGTATGAATTATCTTGATTGATTATATGGTCAAGTGAAACTAGACACTTGAAAATAAACGGGTGGAAAAGTTTATAATAATATAGAAAAAGGAGATTATGGTATTTAAATGGTATAGATAGATTGGTCCTATCAGGGGCTAACATAAGTAACCTTCCACACCTTTTGTAGAATTTGCTTCATAGGCTTTGAGACTTTCTAACTCCTTTCAATTGGTTGGTCAAAAGAAATTTTCCAACCAATTGAAGTGCATGAAACTTTTTACTTTTTGCAAGGGAGTATTTGAGAGATTGCCGCAAAAATTTGTAAAAAAAAAATGAGAAAAATCTGCATTACTCACAATGCTTATAGTTTAGTTATTAACATGTTGCTAGTTTTTATTAACGTAATAAAAAGAGTGGACATCAATTTTTCATTAGTAATCTATAAAGAATATTAAAAATCTTAATGTATCTTTATTTATTAATTTTTTTAACTCTGCAGCAACTTAATCTAATTTTTCTCCTCCATTAATCCCTTATTAGGGTCCGTTTGGTTCAAGAATTAGGAGGGGAGGGGAGATATTTTAATTAAAAGTGTGTTTGGTTCACAAGGGGAGGAGAGAGATTTTAAAATTATTTTACTGTTTTACCCTTAAACTTAATTAAATAGGGATAATAAAGTAACGAAACAATAACGATGTAATCTATAACAACACGATGTAGACGATGGAATAATGAATTAGTAATAGGGTTTTACAATGAGTAATAAAAGTTGTTGCAAGGAAAAATTCTCAATAATATACAATAAAAGTTGTTACAAGAAAAAATTGTTAATAATATGGAATAAAAGTTGTTACAAGATAATATAACTTATAATCTAATAATAATAAAAGTTGTTAGAAGGATAATATTGAAATTTTAAATTAATATAAGGATAAGTTTGACAGTGCAATAAAATTTACTACTCTCCACCGAACACTCTAAATTAAAAATCCCTCCTCCCCTCCAAAACTATCCAACCAAATGGACCCTCAAGTTTGAACAACTCAATCCTAAAAAATTTTGCGCTAAATTTGCATCATTAGCTTGTGAAATTAATGCCCAATTTCTCTCTCCTCTCCTCATCTCTCAAAACCGTTTTCTCCTTGCTCTCTCTTCTTCCACGATCTCTATTTCTCTCTTCCTGAATCACTTCTTTTTCTCTTTCACTCCTCAAATCAACCACGCCCTTCTTTATAATCTCGACCCACTCACCAGACAAATAGAAAGAATCCATTTTCACTTTCCCTATTTGATTTTCATAGGAACCCTCAACCCTAATTGTGACAGGTTTGATTTTTGCTCCCATTCACCATCTTTTATTTTTGTTTTTGCAATTTTAATTGTTTTTTTCTTCTTCATGTATTGTTGCTTTCCATCTGATTTTTTCTTTTGGGTTATGAATGTTTAAGGTTTTCATTTGAAGATGATGGTTTGGTTTCAGACCCCAAGGTGATGTGATGTGTATTCTGATTCAGCCTTTTTAGTTTGAATTTGAGTTGTGAAAGATTTTGGATTTATTTCGTGAAAGGTTCAGCTCACCAGAAGAAACTATAAAATAGGCAAAAGTGGGCAAGCACCGTAAAATAAACAAAAATGGTTTACAATAGAAATCAGAACAGCAAGGGTTAGATCGAGATTGAGAATCATGGCGTCAGAATAAGCATCATCTACTGATATCAACCACAACCACATCTGCAACTACCACCACCACCTCTAATATTCGGTCATAACCGTTGCAACTGCTTCAACGCAAACAGCTTCACGGAGTATATTTCCATCTCTCTGGCACCACAACTGAATCAGTCATGGATTCCAACTCAAGGTAAAATTAAATCAAAATTCAGTATCAGTATTTCAATTTTAGTGATACTATTTTAATTTTATTTGTGAATTTTTGAAGAGTTTGATTCCTTTATTAGCCGGGATTTTTACAATGAATCAATGATAACTTTCTTCAGTCAGCCCTATAATTCCTTTATGCTCCTTTTGATTCCCTGCCCCTATTGCATTTTTTTTTTAACTTATACTATATGGTTGATTAATCAGATGATGTACGAGGATGTCCAGTTTATATCGGTTGGATTGGTTGATTATGTTAAGGATGAAATAGATTGAATTCGATGTCGCTTTCCTTGGGCTAGCAGCAGCGAGGGTGGTGTGTTGCTGGAGACGATGCAAATAACATCCTGATCTTGGATGATGTCAACAATGTGAGGTCTCGTGGCCTCTATGATGTAGTTAATGAAGTGGTAGAGTTTCCGCAGAGAGAGATTGAAGTAATTGGTGATATAAATTTAAACATGGTTGATTGACATTTTATATACATGACTTTTTTGGTTATAGCTTTTTTATGTATTTTTGCCATTCACCTGCCTTATATAGTTTTTGAATTCATGTCTTCTGCATTAATCTCTTGTCGTATTGGAGGTTCATGTAGTTAAACATATGGTTAGATGCAAGTGTTTAATTTGCTATGTTTTTTTTATGTAATTTTCTACATCTTGCTATCTTTATTTGGATGATTTGTGCTTTAGTAGATAACAACTTAAAAAGGACTATGTTCATTGAAAGGAGGGCTTCTCATTGACTATATGAATATGGACTGCATGTTTGCATCTAACCACGAAATTATTTTTTATCAGAATGTGTAAGCTTCTAAATTGTAATTATTTGATTTTGTTTTTTAATCAAATTCCAAGTTTTTTAGTGAATAATATGCACTGGTTATTTTTTATTTTTTACTTTGATTTTGATCCTTGCAAGCCTTATCCAGATATTTTTTGTGTTCCTTTTAATGCTTCAGAGTGTACTTCACTTTTCTGATATTCTGGTGAGAAAATATTTACATGTATTTGCAGAAGCATTGAAGATGCTACTTTTTCATTCATCATGGAGAATGAAGACAACCTTTTTAAGTTGTTATCTACTTAAAGCCAATATTTTTGTTGGTATTATTGTTTGATTATTTCTCCAATTGAATGTTTTGTTGCTGTCTTGATTTTATTACTTAGATTTGACACTTAAATCTGGGCAATGTGTTTTTTTATTTCCACTTATACTAGAGAATGATGGTAGTCCTTTTACCATTCTATTTATAATTATAAGTGTGAGATATTTTTCAAACCTGACTTTAAAATAGTTGATTTACAAGACTTTGTTTATATATATTTGTTATTTGTTATGCTCATGTTGGTGTCCTTTTTGTTTCTTTTCATATATTTATGTATGGTGCAGTAGGTTAGCAACGACAGCTAAAACGAAAGCATCCTCTCATGTTCATACCATATTAATGTAAGTTGCCGTCCCTTTCAACTTCCTGAATATTCCTCACATTTCTTTGTTTTTTTTAAAGAAAGAGAGTTGCTATGTAAATGTTAGTTCTTCATTTCCTCAACTGTGGTAGTGTTGGATCGCTTGAGATTTATTTATGAAACTACAAATGTATAGTTTTAGATTCATATGCAAATGTAATTCATTGTTCATTTAGATTGGAAGTATGTTTATGAGGATTTGATATGTTTCTATGTTTTTACTCCTTACAATCTGAATGCAATTGACAGAGTGGTGGGTATTAAGTGATTTCTTACCAATGTAGCAATGCAAAGAAGATGCATGCCAACCATGATTTAGTTTCTGGCCATAAGAAGAACTCAATTAACTTCTTGGTATACTTCATGTCTTTCTCCTTCTCATATGCAGATGTCTTCCCCTGTTTTGTATCGATCTCAATTTTTGTTTCCCGACAGTAATTGAGGGTACTGAGATTTTGTTTCTGTTTTTTATTGCAGAGGTTATTTTGTCGAGCAATCTAGAATGTATTGTTACATTTTTCTACATCTTTTTACAAGTTGCAGGCTCTCTTATTTGTGGCATTTAAATTTCATTTAGTTTCATTCTGTTGCTTTTGGGTTAATTGATTAGATTGACTTGCTAATTTATTTATTTTTATTAACATTAGTTTATTTTGGTTTGTTGTGACTTACTAATATTAATATAAATTTTTCTATGACTTATTTAACATAAGAGGAAATAAATAATTTAACTTTGGTGTCTATTATGGTCCATAAGACCCGTGCGTCGAACGGGTCAAAAGTCTAGTTGATAAAAAATGCTTAATCATCGCTTTCTTTTTTATGAAGACAAGCTGAAATCTTAATAATGTTAGAAAATATGAAATTGTTTTACTATCCGTTTTCTTTATGGATAGAAGCCAACATGTCGTGGAGTTAAAAAGAATAAAAATTGATTTCTTATGCTAACAATAATGAATTTTGCTTTATGGATAGTTACGCAAAATGCACTCTTTTTTATCATTGATTTAAAGTTATGTCGAACTCAAATGACAAACTTTTAAATCAATAAATATTAATATGTTAAATAAGACTTTCAAAAAGGTAAAACATGTGTCTTTCAAAAAAAGAAAAAGATAAAACAGCTTGAGACTATGATTTATTATAGATCGGCCTTGAGTCTTAATACTCGGAGATAACTAAGGTGGAAATACATTATTTAAGCTAGAATCAGAACGTAAATAATGGCTCATAAATGTATCATTTTATGGGAAAATTTCATTTTGAAGGACACGTGGCAGTTGCCACCGGTTGAGCCAAACAAAAAAGAAAACCTACCTATCATTTTTTTAATAGTTTTTCCTGGCTTTACTTCTATACATACCTTCAGATAATAGTGCAAGTTCTGACCAATTTTCTGAACATGCAAACAATAGCTACACGCCAGAATATGGTAGGTACTATGCCCGCTCATTATTACTCTTTAATTCCAAATAATTCCAATAATTGTTTGTTAACAAAAATAAAATAAATAGAAAATCCAAGTTCAATTACGTACTCCCATTATTACTCTTTAAATCAAGATAATTTCAAAAATAAGGAGTGTTTAGCTTTTTGGTGGCGATAAGTTAACAAAGGGAAATGATTAATCTCGCAATAAAACATTTCACGACAATTCACGACATATTTTGTTTTAGATGAATTTTTTGTGTTTTAGCAAAGACGACTCTCTCATTTTTGTTATGAAGTATATAAAGATATATTAGTGGGCAGTATTTATTTCAAATATTAGATAAACGGTTAGCTACCTAACACCATTTTTGTCATGAAGTATATAAAGACATATTTTTGATATTGAGATGGTGAGTTTAAGTTTAATAGGCGAACGGTTAGCTACCTAACACCTTTCTTTGTTAAGAAAATATAAAAATAAAAATTAAAAAGCTTGTAGAAATCAAATGCTAGCACACTTCGTGATATTTTCGTGATAATAGTAGTCGCTATATATAGCACTGCTCGTTAACAAAATATACTCTATCCGTTTCTAAATATAAACAAATTTTATTTTTTTGGTTCATTCAATTAATGATGTATGTGGTTTATATTATGGACCACATACATCATTAATTGAATAAATCTAAAAAGTCAAATTTGCTTATATTTTGGAACGAATGGATTAGTCGGTTTTTTTGTAAGAAAGAGAAAGATAAAATATAGTCAATTCAAAATTAATCACTTACCCCTTTATTATTCTGAGATAGTCTTACATGGACATAAGCATTTAGACACAAAATTTAGGCGCACACACATACATCAAAAAATTAAAAGATAAATAAAATAATCACATCAATCAATATCACTTTAATCATTTTCTTTTTAACTTTTTGAATTTCATGTGTGTGCCTAACAAGTAATATTTAGTGTTGTGTCTAACTAAGTATTTCTCTATTATTCTTAAAGTCATAATAATTCTAATGGTGTGTTTGTTTCAAGTTTACCAAATTTATTCCTAGAAATAACATTCTTTGTAATATAAAGATGAGAATGTTATTCCAAGGTATTTAGAAAAAATATGTTTGGTTAACTTTATAATATTCTGTGGAACCATAAAAATAGGGATTATAATAGGTAACTACATATAAATTTATTCTCATCTCTATGGAAACTTTATTCCCACCATTTTATTTGGAAAAAAATTTCTATTCCCAGGAACATTTTATATCCGAGAATAAAATTTATTAAACTTGTAACAAACATAGACATATATATATTTATATCATTTTATCCTCAGAAATCAACAAATATAACTTGAAAAAAACTACCCTGATAGTAATTAAGTACGGCTAAAAACAGACTACACAATTTTTGTTGTAACAAAACTGATGTCTTTCTTTTAAAATTTGGTTCAACAACTTCCAAAAAAAAATCATATATATATATTTTTTTGGATTACATAAAAAAAAAATCTTATATTTTGATTGATATTAATGTGAAAAAAATTGAAAATTGTTTATCGTCGTTAAATGCTGTGAAATTTTGTGACACACAATGTCTAATCTGTAACTAAAAGGTCATGTATAAATATCACCCACCATAATAGCATTAAAAAAATATAAATGCTAATAAGTGTCTACTACATATTTTAAGAACGATAAGTATATGTATTTATGAAATATTGTGTATTAAATGTTTTAGAAATTTAAACATTTGACTTTTTTAATGAATATTACCTCCGTTTTTTTAATTGTCAGTTTTTGACATTTTACATAAATTAAGAAAATCAATAAATATGACTACTTTTGATACAATAATAATTTCGTTCATTTAATATATCCTATCTGTTTCATATATTTCTTTCTCTGTATTAAATAACTAAGGATAATATTAGTAAAACAACATTTAATATTATATTGAACTTTGAAAATGATAGTTAAATAGAAACAAAAATATTTAAAGAGAGATAAGAAGACACTCATTAGTGAGACAAAAAAATATTTATATAGTGTGTTCCTTAGAACAAAAATAAGGTATATTGCTAACAATACTCCTCGAGCCTATTACCGAACTATTAAAATTTAACCTGATAATTTTGTCAATTTATTTTAACCTAATAATGTTTTTAATCAAATTTTTAATTGATTAATTCCTTCTCTAATTCAATTTAATGCAGCAACATTATGGAGTAATAAATAGATACATAGGGTCAATCTAGTCCGAAAAAATTGGGTTACAAACAACAAGCCCAAAACAAATTGCAAATGCCCATGATTTAATTAAAAAAACCAATAAATCAAACAAATAAAAAATGTTATTAAATCAGTCTCATGGGGTCCACGTTTTTGATGCACAATACTCAACAAAAAGTAATAGCCATTAGCAGGTAACTTATCATAGCCATCCACATAAAAAACTATTAAATCTATGTGGTTGAACTTTCCCATGCTAAATTCCACCTCATTTTATAGTCCTAAGTTGTGATCTGATGGGTCTCTCTTTGGTCACCCAAACCCATTAAGCCATAATCCGAAGTATTTCTTTGATTATTTGGTACAAGAACGGTCGCGCGTGGACCTGGATGCAACTCGTGTGTACTGGGCACATGAAGCCGAGACGCTGGTTGTTTGTACAAGGCATATGGATTCAAAAAACACATACTTACAAAACTGCACCGCAAGCAAAAAATGAAGCACTTGGAAGGGGGCCATAATCATCTGACTTGCACATCCTAGTTGATGGCAAGCTTGATGTGGTTGATTCGAGCTATGAAACACATGCTAAACCAAACCCCTATGAATTGATTTGTAAGAGTGTCATCTTCTCAAGATCTAAGTTCGATCTCTAAATTAAAAGAGGTTTACAATACACCTCTATGGTATAATATTATTCTTAACTTTGTATTTACTCACACAATACCTTTTCGTTTTTCATTTAGTAAACTTCAAATATACGATAAGCAATCATGCATCATAAAGTTAATTTCCACGTAAATTTTAAATTTATAATATATTTTCTGTAACATAAAGTTTAATTTGCTATACGTTTTATTTTTTATATCCAAAAATTTGCTATACATAGTGTTGATGATGCCCAATATCAGCTGTTGGATTACTACGAATTTTTGGCTTTAATTATATTTATCTGCTATCTAAGGACCTTAACTGATTAAAAGTTTAAAATATTTCACACGAATCATGTACCACAATTATTCTCATATTTCTATTTTTTTAAAATAATTTCATTTTTTTTAATTTAAAAGGGAATACACAAAAGTACCTCTATGTACACTTCAGAACTTTTCTAAATAAGAGAGGAGCAAAGAACATCGCGTGAAAAACAAACGAAATTGCCAAGCCTAAGATCATAGTTTTAAAATTCGGCTTGGCCATCGACTCGGTAAGGGTACTGGGTCACTGGGTTAATGGTCGAACCATTGAGTCACTGGTTGAACCGCATAACTAAACCGGATCAAATCGAATAACTCGGTCAGATGACCCGGTCTTAAGATTAAATTTCTATTGATATTTAACCAAATTAATTTTGTTTGAACTAATGACTCGACCACTTAAAAACTAAAATGTAACATGTATATTAATATTTGTATAGCTATATATTATTGTTTAAAGAGTGTGGTTATATTTTGTTGACATGATTTTTGTTTGTTTGTTGAAAAGACGGGAAATATATTTCGTTTTGCATATTATTTAATGTTAATATAATATGTAGATTTTCTAAAAAAAAATATGATATGTATATTATAATTTTTGGGGAGAGATTTTTTTTGGCAAGAAATATTTCTTTTAGGGGAGAAATGATATGTATATTTTTATTACTGTGTAAATATTATATTTAAAAAAGATGTGCTCTATTTGAACAAAAAATTCGATGTGTTCTTTTCAAGAAACAAATGAAGATGTAATATACATACATATATAATACAGGCTTAAATATGTAAAAGGTCCATGTAAGTTCGCGCATTTTTTGTTTTCGTCCCTGTAAGTTTTTTTTTCTAAAACAAACCTTGTATCTTCATAACCATTTGAAAATGGTCCTTACCGTCAGCTTCTGTCAACAAAAATGTCACTGTGGCTAACGGAGCACTGGTGGCAGGTCATGAGTTGGCATATTTGATGAGATGGCATGAGAGATGATTAGTTGGGTAAAGACAGGGACTAAAATCAAAAACAAAAATTACCATAGGGATGAAATTAAAAAACAAAAACATCAAAATTTGGAATTAAAACCAACATTCAGTCTTCTTCTTCCTCTCAAATATCAATCTTCTTCTTCCTCTCATACTTTCCCCAATCCCTCCCATACCTTGCGCCCTAGAACCAAAATAATCTCTTTCAACAATGTCTTCTAATTCCGTTACTCAATCATCATCAAATGGGTTACCTGTGTGTGGTTGCAACAAAATCATGAGAATGTTCATATCCAATTCACGTGACAACCCTAAAAGGAGATATTGGAAATGCCCAACCTATATGGTGAGTTTGTTGTTGTAATACTTTGTTGTTTTTCTTATTTTCGCACATGTTAATTAGTTGTATATGTTTGTTTTCATCTGAGGTTGCTAGTAGTTGTAAGTTGTACATATGGGATGGTGAAATTGAAGGACATCTTCCATATGTTCATCCAGTAATCACAACTGAATCATCAACCTCATCCATGAACAAGCTTCCATGTGATTGCAATTGTGAAGTGGTGATGAAAGATTTGACTGTGATATTGAAAGATTTGGGAATCAACAAAAATGAGAAGTTGAAGAAGAAGCTACAGCATTCAAGGAAGAAGACAAACTTGTTTATGGTTTTGTTGATTGTTTCTTGGGTATTTTTTTTCTTGGGTTTGTAATGAATTTAAATTGACTGGTGTAGTTGATACATGGTTTTTAACAACCCAGTTGAATTTGGTTATTTCGGTTGTAATGGTTTAGTTCAACATTTGATTAAATCAGTGAACTTTGTTGCAATTGATTGCATAGCCATTCATAAAGTATGTAGATAATAACCTGCCAAATTGCATAAAGTTTCTAGATTGCAAAATAACTTTGTCTGCAAAATAACATTGTCATATGACCAATTATAAAAGCCAGATTACATGAAAACATTTACTAACCAAAATGCATAACGGTTTGAAATCAAAATAACTTTGTCTTATGGCCAATTAT
>Ga0228711_1002325_pt1 | contig 29136 bp, 18 predicted proteins | sample MedpolnodulmetaG_2_FD_177996 | JGI IMG/M metagenome (GOLD analysis project Ga0228711, IMG submission 177996) | Root nodule microbial communities from Medicago polymorpha collected in Santa Monica, California, United States - brown nodules | ecosystem: Host-associated > Plants > Roots > Nodule... | reverse complement strand
ATTTAATTTAAAAATTGATTTTTTGGTTTTTAAAATGTTTTTAATTAATTAATTACACACGTGGCCTGCCACGTAGGCGTTGAATAAGTCAAAATTGACCAAAATGATTAAATATGCAAAGGGGCTAAATCTTAGGGGACCAAAATTGTAGTTTTTGTACTTAGGAGGCCAAAATTGCAAGTTTTTAAAAGTTAGGGGATGAAAAGTACACTTTAGCCTATTTATAATTATAATACTCCTCCTAAAGTTAGTGAATGTATTTCAAAAATTTCAAGCTTACATGTAAATTGGTTGAAACGTTCCATTGATAAACTTTTTGTTAATACATCTATCAAATGATGCCTATATATATAACGAATGTAGGTTGTAGTTATGAATCCACTATCCAATTTCTTTTTTATGAAATGTCGGTCAACTTCAATATTTTGTCATATCGTAATTTTAAAAATATTATAATATTAACTTTAGAACAACGGGCACAGTTCTAATATTTTCATAAGCACAGTGTAGTAATGTGTTTTCTCGCTAACAGCGTTAGCAATGTTAACTTGAGGGAGTGTTTTTTGTCAAAAGGATGTTAACTTGAAGGGAGGCGAGTTATTTTTATTAAACTAAAATGAATGTTTGTGTTGTATACTAAAACCTTGAGGAAGGTTAATGCAATATTTCCATTAATTTAAGGCTTTTTAAACCATTGTAAATTGATGATATAATTAGTTTGCCATTAAAAAAATTAATAAGTTTCTTATTTTAAAGAGAAGATTTAATTAATTTATGGGAAATGTTAAGTAGTGTAGTAATGTGTTTTCTCGCTAACAGCGTTAGCAATGTTAATTTGAGGGAGTGTTTTTTGTCAAAAGGATGTTAACTTGAAGGGAGGCGAGTTATTTTTATTAAACTAAAATGAATGTTTGTGTTGTATACTAAAACCTTGAGGAAGGTTAATGTAATATTTCCATTAATTTAAGGCTTTTTAAACCATTGTAAATTGACGATATAATTAGTTTGCCATTAAAAAAATTAATAAGTTTCTTATTTTAAAGAGAAGATTTAATTAATTTATGGGAAATGTTAAGTAGTGTCCCCGATGCACTACTTAAAAAGATTGGAAAACACTAACTTGTACTCTTAAAACATACTTTATCTGCCTATAGTTGATTCTGTCACACATACCAATGCATATTTTTTATCTTTAATTATCGATTAGAAAAAAATTATGAAAATTTAATATTTTGAAAATATTCATCGAGACGAATCCAACAACTTAATATTATTTATATTTGTATATTAGTAGAAAAATATGGTTAAAGTATGTCATGTCAACATGCACATTCTCAACTATGTCATTTAATATGGAACGGAGAGAGTAAGTTAATGAGTAATAGTATAAAATTTTTGCATTGGAAATTGGTGAAAAGAAGAATATTCAATTTTATAAAAGTCCACAAGTTAGTGTTTTTAATGAAAAATTTATATTTTTGACTTTTTTTTTGGTCAAGATATTTTTGTCTTTCTAACTAATGCTAGTTAGCACTATATAATTAAATTAAATATTTAATTCTAACATCAATGACTTTTTTTTTTACAAAAACCTTTTTAAAATGTTTAAGTGAAAACTAATTATTATACGATACTACTTTCATATTCGTGGAAAAAACCTTTCACGTAAAGATTTTTTTGGAACAAAGGAGGACCAAAGGTCCACTTTCATATAAAAGTTTACGATAACATAATAATTTTATGAAAATAATAGCAGTATGGTAAGTGAAAAAACAAAAATATTTCATAAATAAAAAGAGAAAAACGAAAATTAATTAAGTGCTTATAGTTTTTTTTAAAAAACTTCGTATCAGCAGGAGAATCCATTAATTTGAGGGATTTAATTCTACCATTAACTTGTAGGGGCTCTATTTAAAATAAGAGAAAAGTTTTGTATTTACTAACTCATTGAAATTGATATTGAAGAAAATTGAACATACTCTAAGGTTTCAAATCAACATGATTAAATCAATATAAGTGAATTTACGTGCTTATAGTTGAACTATAATTGACATTGTCATATATAAAACGCCGGATGCAAACACAAAATCATCATCATCACTACAATATATGAAAACAACATACTACCAAAATTACTTAACTACCCATACCTAATTTTCTTCCAAACTTTTTCCTTTACAACTTTAAGGTTATTTTTGTCAAATTCACTTTATCCACTTTATTTCAAAATTCAAATTTCAAAAACTCATTTTTCCACCTTTCTTTATTTAATAATAAACTTTTCTCTCTCATCTTTATTTATTTATAATAATAAACTTTTACCTCTCATCTTTATTTATTTAATAATAAACTTTTCTCTCACCTTTCTTTTTTAGTATTAAACTTTTCTCTCTCAATCTCACTCTCGTCTCGTATCTTTTTCTTCCCAACTTTCTTCATTTTCATTTTCTCTCATCATTTTCAACTTCATTTTCTCTACTAATTTTAAATTCGGTTTTACTAACAAGTTTTGTTTTTTTAGAGGAAACTAACAAGTGTTATTGTTATAGCAGAATATGATTTTGTATTTTACGATAACACTATTATATAATATATAAATTATGATTTTTCACGGGACGCATATTAATATTTTTCACACTCAAACATATTAGTAAATAAAATCTATAATTATTTTTATTTATTAGCTTTTTTAATATCGTCAATACTAAAACAAGAACAATATTATAATATACTATGATTAATCATACTTCAATTTTTTCCGTTTTTTTTAAATGTATCACTAAAAAATTCGTTGGAGTGTACAATTGTAACACGGGATCCATCTTAGTAACTACAACGAGTGATCAGTTTTAATTAGTATTTTTTAATATTTATATTTAAACACCACGACTGCCTAAGTTTTATTAATATTAAAACAAGAACAATATCATAATATACTATGATTAATCATACTTCAATTTTTTCCGTTGTTTTTTTAAAATATATCACTAAAAAATCCGTTGGAGTGTACAATTGTAACACGAGACCCATTTTAGTAACTACAACGAGTGATCAATTTTAATTAGTAATTTTTTTTAATATCTCTAATTAAACACCACGATTGCCTAAGTTTTATTAATATATTAATAAAATATATGTGGGTGTATGGACTATATATTAATAAAAATATATATGAGTATGCGTTTGTTTTACGGGAATATATTAGTATATTCTTATTTCTGAAATCTAATGGGAACCATATATTGATAAAATATATATGAGTGCATGGACTATATTAACAAAAATATATCTCACTGTATTTTTTTTACAGGAATATGTTAGTTTATGTTTATTTATGAAATATATTTTACGATAACAGTATTATATAATACATTAATTATGATTTTTCACGGGATGCATATTATTATTTTTCAAACTAAAACATATTAGTAAATAAAACCTATGATTATTTTTATTTATTAGCTTTTTTATATCGTAATACTAAAATTTAATATATATTTGTTCATATTAAAATTTAATTATTTTGTCATTTTTTATTACTACCGATCAAATACATTATTATGCTTTATATACTTTACATATTTTCACTATGGACAAAAAAAAATCACTATGTCAAACGCAGTCGAGATGCGGCGGAGCCGCGACCGTACAGCCGCCGCACTACCCGTGCTATAACACGGGTATCTCGACTAGTCTAATATGAGAGAAAGAAACATTACGATCACGTGAAAATGGTTGCGGACCAGCTAAAATAAATACGATGTATAATAATTTTAGGAGGATTATACAACTTAAATACAAAAAAGAATTAATTATTAACAATTTTTTTTTTTGAAAGAAGGGTACTGCCAAAAATGTAAATGCTAAAATAATTATTAAATATGCAGCACGATAAGAATGGACAACCACGTCCATAGAATATATTTTTGTTACGACATCAACACAATCAATTTTATATGACTCTCGTGTTGAAAATGTTTATTAGTTAGTCCAATATATACCACTTTTTTTTTAAGGAAGTCCAATATATACCACTTGTTGAAAGAAAAACAAGATTCAAGGATCTAATCACAAATGACTCACACAACACTAAAAAAAACCATTATTAAAAAAAACACTAAAAATACCACCTCTAAGAAAAAAAAACATAAGGTATATATTGGACTAAATAGACAATAAACAATGGATACGCAAGTAGGTAATCTACACTCCAACCATTTATTAACAAGATTCAAGGATCTAATCATTTAGTGCTCTGTGAGTCATAATGTCTTGATATTTAGATGTGGTTTGTCTATAAATTTAGAGTATTACTTTTTTCCATGTGTGGGTTTCCTCGCGCGCTCTATTTTTCCAAAAATGTTTTTGAGTTTCCGGATTTTATAATCCGGAACGGTGTTTTCTTTTGTTAAAGGGTGAAAAAATGAGTAACGGATTTTTCCGGCTTTTGTAATCCAGAAACTTTAAAAAATAGGACGCGTTACATGATGTTTCCGGATTACATAATCCGGAAACCCCCTAAACACCCTTTTTCAAGGTAAAACAGTTCGGATGATATAATCCGAACTATATCTGCACAAATTTTAAACATATTTGTAACATGGATAGTCATTTTAGGGACAATATTAATCTTCCTAACTCTCATCCTTTTGTTTTTAGGTCATTGTTACCTGTTCTTTGTCAAAAATCGGGTTTTCGGGCTACTAGATCGGATTGCTCCGAAACTTCCCCAGAAAAAAATTCAAGGATCATGACCCCCTGTCACGACCCAACTTCTAGTCGTGACCGGCGCAGAGACCACTGATACATGAAGTCTGGCCAGCCTAAAGAACCAAACTTGACAAATAGCTTTTGCATAAATAGTACACTATCAAACCGAAACTTGCTAGAGTTTTTCGACAGAGTATCTTTTGTATCCTTAACATTTCAACATCAGAACACTGTTTACAAACATATGCCATTAGGCAGAATTTGAAAGACTACATATCTTAGGTTTGTACATTCCAAAATAAAAGTATTCCTAGACTCGAATATCTGCAAATACATATATAACTCAAGATATACATATACAAAAGTGTAGATCATCAAGGAGCAAAAGCCTACCCAAAGAGTGACATTCCAGGATCTTTAATCTTCTAGAAACTTACACAGTTGACTTCAAATCTGAAAAAAATAAATAATATAAGATGATGGGGTAAGTCACAAAGACTTAGTGAGAAGACAACAACCACTACCAACTAGAAGGGAAACACACAAGAGCACAATTATTTTCTTTTCTTAAAATTTAATGTCAATTTACAATCTAGTAGCCGTATAAAATTCTAATAATCTGCAACCGTTTATACGCATGAAAATCCACACTTTGTAGATATTTCCAATCAAATAGGTATACTTCCACGAAAAGTACGACATCGTAAAGACATGAAAATAAAATTACAAGCCTTTAAAAATAAATACAGAAAACTCCATTTAGTGAAAATAAACAAAATCGGTGAATCGAGAACTAGCTCCATCTCGTTGATAGCCCTCTCCTCCTAATGGGGGCATTTCCATAGGGCGGCTCCATCTAACGGATAACTCTTTTCTCTCGACTCAAAACAAAATGTTTTTAAAGTATAGTCAACTCAATTTAGTAAAAATAATCAAAATGGGCGAATCGAGAACTAGCTCCATCTCGTTGATAGCCCTCTCCTCCTAATGGCGACCTTTCCATAAGGGCGGCTCCATGTAACAGATAGCTCTTTACTCTCGACTCAAAACAAAGTGTAAAACATCTTCAGTTAGGGGGTTTACCTCTCATTGATAGTCCTCTCCTCCTAATGGTGGCCTTTCCATATGGGCGGCTCCATCTAACGGAGTAACTCTACCTAATTGAAATCACATACTAGGTGCACCTAGGTCGTCGTCATTATAACCGTAATTTTCAAAACACCATTCTTAAAACACAATGCCAAAACCATATTTCTCAATGTAACGAAACTTATTTCAAGATATGTATCATCAAAACTCAACCGAAAATCTACTACTTATAATCATAAGTAAATCCAAATTCAAATCCAATTCAAAATCCAAATCGCGTACAAATTAATATCAAACCTTTCGAAAACGCATATTTCAAAACCCACGTTTCACAAGATCTCAACACAACTACGAAAATACATACAATCAAATTCTCTGTTTCAATTTCTCTACTATATAAATCACAAGTAAAATCCAAATCGAAATGGATCGCATATTAATATCGAAAATCCCAAGAACATATATCTCAAAACCGTATTTCTTCATTTCTCAAAACTCATGTCATAGTATAGGCAACCAAACCTCAATTTCAAATCTTTTGCTCAATAAGTCATAGATAAATCCAAATAGAGTATAATTAAATTTGATGACTTTGAAATTATATAACAATGACGAGAAAAATGTTCAAAAGGTGTGTTCCCTAATTTGATAAATACTTTAACATATAAAATCATAAAAATAGCAATAATAACGATATTGAAAATAAGCGATAATGATCGTCATCAACTCACATTTATGGCGAATCAACCAAATTTGCTCTGTCAGAACTCCCCAAGCAACAATGAAAGCAACAACTATCAGCTCTAGTGTTTGTTGAGAAATCAAAACATTTTTGTTGGTTTCTAGAGATGAAGAAACAACACCCATTGTGCAGAAAGTACAACAACAACTCCATTCTCCTAACCCCTTCTAAATGAACGAAATTGTGTCTCTACACCTCTGTTCTAGCTTTGACATTCATGTATTAACCTTTCTCAAGCTTCCTTCAAGTTAGAGCTCCCAAATCAACTTATGTGTGATAAACAAGGACTCAATCTAGAACTCATGAACAGAAACGAAAAATTGGGCTTGGTTTGAGTACTTACCCAACAAAATCTCAATGAGCAACTCTCAAGAGATGGGTACTCTTCTCCCTTCTAAAAGCACTAACCCTAACTCTAAAATTAAACCACAACACTTGTAGAATTTGGAGGCTACTTTACTTGGATATGAAATTTTTCTCACAAGGGTTTTATTTCTAAAACGAATTTGGCGATTCAGAGAAAAGAAGAGGAAAATTGAAGAAGGGTGTAGAAAGACGTAGAAGTGTGTAGAGACTGAAAATGGGTTAGAAAGAAGAAAAAAAATGAGGGTAAAAAAGTATCCACGTGTGTTTTGGTAAGTTGAGATTTTTTATTTTTATTTTATCTTTATTTTAATAATATTTGAAATGGTGTGTTACACCCCCTAGAAGGGACTTCTTACGGGACTCCGCTCCTCAAAATCCAAAATTCTATCGGTTAGATTCATTTTTCATTTTTTTTTTAATTCTTCATATTTTCAGAAAAATCCGAAACAATTTGTATTAGTTTTATTTGATTTTTAGAATTTTTTGGTGCTATTTTTATATTTTTATTTGACAGGTTTTTAGCATTTTTTACTTAGCTTTTTTGTTGTTTTTAAAAGCAAAACTCAAAACTGCTGAAATGTGAGATAGTCTGATGGTTGATTATACATAAGAATTGTCCGGATTATAAAATCCGAAATAGTAAACATGAATCCGGATTTTAAAATCCGGAATGCACAAGGGCATTTTTGAAAATTTTACAGGGCGCGGGAGAAGGTCATAGGGTGGGAAAAGTGATTCCCATAAATTTATTATCATCCTTTTACTTTTAACAAATGGTATATATTGGACTAACTAACTAACCCAATTTTTTCAAGAATTCTGCTCTTTACCCAAATGGTTTCTCTCATTCCCACGTGAAATTCCATTTTTACCCTTACGCATGTTAAGTCACGTAGCGTGAGTTAAGTTAAGCTATGTTACTTAAGTCAGTTAAGAGCAACATAGAACACACAAACCCTCATTTCCAAGTTTTTCAAAACACAAAAATTCCACCCCCAAATTCAAATTTCACCGTTCTTGCGTCATTCAAACCAAATTTCGTCTGCAACATCAAGTAAATGATTATTATCCTAATTCTCTGCATTATTTTGGTTGAAAATTTCGAATTTTTGTAGAAAATTAACATTTTTAAGGTTTTTTTTTAAATTTTGCTTGCATGTTAATTTTGATGATTGTTAGTGACGAATTAACTTAGAAATTGTTGTTTAGATGTTGTTTAGGGTATAATGTGGTAGTTTAGGGTTTAAAAATTGTTAGGTTACATAGTTGTTTGAAAATTGCACACTATGTGTTCGGTAAAATGCCTCAATGATATTTTTTTTGTTTTTTTGGATTGTTAATGATGTAATTAGTTGGAATTATGTTTGCTATGATTATAGTTAATTTGACTGCAATGTGGTAGTTTATGAATTCAAATGACATTGTCGATGTTATAGTGTTGTTGTTGTATTATTAAAGATGACACGTGTGTTGCTGTCGAAATTATGTGCAAATGTGTTAAAGATTTTTTCTTTTTGTACAGATATGTCTGAGCAGGAGAAGCCAGATAGACTTAGGCTAGGGAGGCTTGCCCCTACTAGTAGTGCACGTAGGGAGAAGCAAGCACTACAGCCTTTGGACGGTCGAGGGAGAGTGGGGGGCACGAGACTTGGTACCATTAATGTTGCGGGGGGATCAACATCACAGACGAGTCCATCCCGGATAGTGGACCCGACACAGTACCAGCATGAGCAGCATTATCAAGAGCAGGCATATCAGGAGCAGCATTATCCGGAGCAGCCTGAATTTCAGTCGGGTTATCAGTATCAGGAGGGGTATGAGTATCACTAGGGGTATCAGGCTCAGTTTCACGAGGGGTATCAGCCTGAGCAGCATCCTCAGCAATAGTATGTCGAGGCTCCTCAGCAGCAGCATGTCGAGCCTCCTCAGCAGCAACAGTATGAGCAACATCCTGAGCAGCAGCATGCAGAGCCTGTTATGGAGGACGGGGATGTGGGCTTTCTAGGGGGCCTTACGAGTTGTCACTTTTACCGTACTTCGGTAAACACGTGGCATGCAAGCTTTGAAACGATAAAACAGTAAGTATAATTTGCTTTTTTAATTTAATGATATTTTACTATTATGTCAAGTTTACTTTATGTAGAATATGTCATGCTTATTTTTCGTATTTAAGTATAATTGATTTATTTTTTACGTAGAATATTTATAGTTTATTATTATGTCAAATTTATTTTACGTAGAATATTTTATGTTTATTTTACTTATTTAATTATTTTTTTGTATTTCAGTTGCAAACGAATCGTAAGATGACTAGCGTCTCGCACGGGAGAAAACTTAAGCACTCTGCCTTGTCACTTCCGTTGCCAGTAGAAGATAACCCTTGACTCTGGGTACCGTTGGATAGATCCAGTCTAAGGCCCCTCCTTTTGACTGGGTACGACAAAATCTCCCACGGGTTAGTGTGTGCAATGGCTGAGAGATGACATCAGGAGACCAACATCTTCCATCTGCCTGTTGGGGAGATGACCATCACACTGGATGATGTGGCTTGTCTTCTAGGCATCCCCGTCGCTGGACGGCTCATTCAGGAGGACGATTTAGATCATGACTAGGGTGTAGACCTGATGGTGACTCACTTGTTGTTTCCGGTGGAGAACGCGGTGGAGCAGGCGAGTAATAATTCAGGAGCCTATGTCACTTACACGGCCCTGGAAGAGCGTTATGAGCACCTATTGAATAGGTGTAACCATTTGCTGGGGGAGGAGGATTTATCAGATGAGGAGGAGCAGGAGCTGAGTCGTATTAGGCCCGCTTGTGTCAAGGCATTCTTGTTGCTCTTGCTTGGCTACACCCTTTTTGCCGGCAAGAACAACAAAACTATTAATCTGTTGTGGATGCTTGCGATTCGGGATTGGCTAACATAGGCACATGGTCATGGGGCGCGATGGGACTTGCTTTCTTGTATGAGCAACTGAATCTTACCTCCAGCTCAAATGTTGGCTCCGTTGGTGGTTACATGAGCCTTGCTTGTGGTAATATATATAATTTTTTTTTTAAAGTTAAACGTAAATGTATAGTTTCTTGTATGACACTTGTGTGCTGATATAGATTTGCATCTTTGTGTTTGCAGGGATGGGTTATAGCTCACTTCAGACATGGGGTTTCGAGGTCGAGATATCTAGATTACGAACGGGAGAACCCGTATGTGGGTAGATGGAAACCTCAAAGGGGGTTTAAACATGATGATCACTTCAGAGGCTTGTTGGATTTGATGGAGCATTGTCATGTCACCTGGAGGCCGTACGAGCACCGACGAGACGTGACGCCTTTTTAGGACGTGTGCTGGTACTCCGGATGGATCATGGCCGGTAAAAAAAAGATGGTGCGTCACTTGCCCGAGTGGGTTCTGAGGCAGTACTGATATGTTCAGACCGTTCTCCGACCTCCTACTACGATTATGCCTCTTGTCCCAGCTGATGTGGTTGCTGCCTTCTTGGAGTTTGCTCTGCATGTCGTTCCCCAGCAGTAGAGGGGTGCCTAGGTCCCAGGCGACGAGCCTTGGAAGCATTCAGATAGGTACGTTAGGTGGTTCTACCATGTATCCTATCCTCTTATCGTCAACCCTGCTTAAGAGTCTGACATTATCATGCCGAGACTTGTCTACCAGGATATTCTTGTTGACCAGGAGTGGGCCAGACATCCTCCTGATCCATTGCAGGTCATTACCAGCATGTGAGGCAGAGTGGAGCATGCGATGCAGATTCCAGAGGTGGTTTCAAATCCACTCTTCTTTGGCATTTTGGAGGGCCTCCGTACCGATTATAGCGTGCTTGACCAGCAGCCGGTTCCGAGGAGGAGGTCTAAGAGTCCACATGAGCAGCAGTAGTGTCTTATTTTAAGACTTGTTTTTATATTTGTAGTAGTTTTATGACATTTTGTTGGATTTGGATGTAATACATTTACATTTGCGCGGTTGTGCCTCTTTATGACATCTGCGTTAATTTTCGTTAAAATTGTGTTTCTAAATTATGAATGAATGAATGCATGTTCTATGTTTTATGAGTTTTGGTTGAATGAATGAATGATTGTACCTATGTATGAGTATGGTTCTAAATTATGAGTTCAAGGAACAAGGCAGTAGCTACTGCCTGTCTGTTCTGGTGCGCACAGAACCAGCTTGAGTTAACTTGCGCTAGTGTTAACACTAGTGTGACTTAAGTCACGCAACGTGGGTTAACTCACGTTGCTTTTGCACTAGCAAAACTTAAGTCATGTAAGGGCATTTTGGACATTTACTTTGGAAATGAGCAAAAACGTTTGGGTAAAGAGCAGAATTCAGTTTTCAATACGAGGGTCATGTTCATATAAAACGTTGTAGGGATGGAAAAAAGTAACCATCCGATGCTAACCAACCGACCCTGCCCAAGTTTTTCACATTTGGGAGGGTTAGCACAGGTTCATGGGTGGAAAATTATCGTTATAATCCTATATTATAAGAGTTAAATAAGATTCTTAATCTTAAAAAAAAAAAAGATGAAATAAGTTTTTCATCTCTAAATTTATGGTGAAATTTGATTTTATAGTCCCTAAAACTAGAACAAGATATTTATGTCCTTCCAAAAATATATAGTCTCTAACTCGGACAATTTGCTAAAAAAAAAATGTAACTCGAACAAAGCCGAAAAAATACACTAATATGTATGTATATACACGTATTCAATATATAATTATGGGTTGATTCCCTTTTTATGTATTATTCCTAATCTAATGGATTAGCAAATCCAAATGGCTGCTGACATTGCCAGTGTCTTAAATCCAAATCCGACTAAATTGGATCTGCAGATTTTCTGAGGGAGTAAAATAAATATTCACTCTTAATTTTGTATATTCTGCTGATTCATCAAATGCTCAATTGAGACTATAAGATATGATACATTTATTAAATTGATTGACTTCCAGGATATTGCCTGCGGAATTAAATTGGTTCCCTTTTGAATTGAATTTGTGGCCTTCCAAATTATTTCCTCCTAATTAAATTGATTGCCTTTTCTATTTGTAGTAACCATATATTCACATAGCTCTTTTGGAGCGAAAACTTCTCTATTCCGTGTTAGTCAAGGACCAAAAGTTGCCTTTTCAGCATCTTCTTGACTTGGTGGTGTATCACTCTCTATTTCTCACCAAAACAAACCCTATTATTCACACTTCTTCCACTATTACTTCTTTGTTCTAGGGCAAGATGAAGTTGTTTGTTCTAGCACTTTTGATGATCTCAATCACCAATTTTCCATCATGTCTCTGTGAGAATGATGATATCCAACACACGAACTGCAACGACGCTTTTATCTACGAAAGCAGCAACATCACAAATCTCAAGTATCCGTTCTGGGGAGGAAATAGAGGAAAGTATTGTGGTGTCAATGCTGATCCTAATATGGAACTCACATGTGAGGACAGTGTCCCCAAGTTAACAATGGATGATTCTTTCTTGAAATACAGTATTCTTGAATGGGACAATTCAACACAGAAGCTCAGAGTTATTAGGGAAGATTGCTCGAGAGGTGATATATGTGTTCTTGTCGACAACTTCACATTCAATAGCACTTTGTTTAAACTTTATGATGACGTTTCACAGTGTTGACTGTATTGATAATTCATCAGTTTTATACACCGTTGTTGATCCTGATACAGCTACTTACTCGGACTTCTGTGATATGATGATTACTATCATGATTCCGATTTTGAAAACCCGAGCTGCACAGCTTGGATCTGGCAATGGGACAATCAGTGATGCAATAAAAAATGGTTTTGATTTGAAATGGACAGGAGATTATGGAGAGTGTCAAAGGTGCGTTGTTTCTGGTGGTGCCTGTGGGAACAATGGAGGAAGTGAATTCCGATGTTTCTGTAAGGATGGACCTCATACAACATCATGCAATTCAGAAAATTCTCCAGCCTCAGAAAATTCCAATTCTCCAGCCTCAGAAATTTCTCCAGCCTCAAGTACGTAAATAATATCACTTACTCAAACCCCTATTTATGCTTGTTTCTATATCTAGGTTTTAACTAGAAAGTGACAAGTGTGTTGCGCGGTTGCAATGAGATTTTTGTTTATTAGTTTTTTAAGGTATAGTAAGTGTTGTGAATAATATGGAATCAGAACTTTTTAAAGTACATTATTTAAGGACAACATATAATTTAGTTGAACCAATTTAAATTTTAATAGGAATGAGTGTAATGGAAAGTAGCACTACTAAAAATGTTAAGAGAGCATGAAAAAGTAGAAAGGAAAAAACATCCCAAAGGGAGAAAAAAAAACTCAATTATTGTGATGAATAGCCCAAATTTAGCTAAAAATGAGAAAACACTAAAAAAGGAGAAATATAAATATTTTATGAACATATTATATACCTTAGGCTAAGTAACTGCTGAGCCAAGATGAAATAACAATTTGATCCCTCAAGTTTCAACTCATTGGCATGCTCCTTCAAGGCATAAAACACATTGCAACTTCTTGTATCGTCTGCCATATTTGACGTTCTTATTTCCTATTGTAAAACATAATGCTGGGACAAAGAATAACAAAGCAAATTTTGCTTAGAATTTACATCATAATAAATATTACATGAAAATTGTTGTGTAGTAAGTGAGAGATAGAAGTTTTACATTGCTTAAAAAAGTAGAGGTTAAGCACTTTACAAGTGAGAAGACCCGTAAACATAATGCCTTAAATTTTTGGGTTAAAGTGTGATGTCAACTCACTTGTGCGGTTGCTCTCCCGTGACTCAACATAAATTAAGATGAAAGCTGGAAGTTCAAATTAAGACGACAGACCTCTTTGTGGGTTAATTTGTAATGGTCTTCAAATTTTTTTTTGTCTTTCTGCCAGAACCAATCATAGACCTCAAACCCTCAGAGGTTTCCCTATAGGATTGGACATATATAGTTTCGCGAGGCTTGCTGTACAAACAGAAATAGCTTCTCTCAACATATTTGATATTTCACAATGCTATAGACTTTAAGAATTAAGATACCACCCTAGTTAGAACATAGAATTATAATTATTATAATTAGGCTGCCTATAAAATTTCTATATCTTGCATGAAAGTTTAATCGAGACTAGTGAATTATCATGTCTGCAAAACTATTAGTTAAGGTGAAGGATTACATAGGATGTCATTTTCTTGATACGGCTCATTTGTAGAGGGACGCACATTAGTTAGCCCTATTATGTTGCCGATTAAATGCATAAGGGTCAGATAGGTGTGGCAGTGTGTTCTTTTAGTTTCTCAATATTTGTTTCAGTGGAGGAGCCAATTGTCATATTTTATAATAGCTTATAACTTTTCCTAATTTTGAAATTCATCCAAAAATCTCTTACATGAGTATCAACTTGAACAATATCAGTGAAACGACTCATCGTATTTGAGAAACTGCACATAAAGAAATAGATTTGTTATTGAACTGAACATAAAATAGTTAGATATGATTACCATAAGTTAAGAAGTTGATGTTAAATATAAGAAACACATCGTACCAACAATTATTTGAGAAAATGAATTAATTACATGCAATGTGTCGGTGTCCCACGTGTGTCGAACACACCTTTTATCTGAAATACTAGCATAAATGTAGGAGTTACATTGCAGTATGGTGTGTTGAAAGACTGCTAGATTTAGAGTCAGCAGGAACTATAAGATTTATAGTTGCATTAAATCTAACGTCAACACAAACGCTCCATACATAACTGTGTACACAATAAATTTAGTATCACCGTAGCTGCTATAGGTTGTGATTGTTCAAAGGCTAAGGCTTCCATCAAAATCAACATGAATGTGTTGTTCAAATAGTCATTTTAGTATTAGGAGAAAATAGATTGAACATAGCTTCTTACTCACATTTGACATTTCAATACTAGCATAGGAGCTCCACAATTCATCAATTAAAGGTGAATGGATATAAGCAAAAGCTATCACTAACAAACTATCATAAAACTAGGGTTCTAAGCTAAAAGATAAAGAAGAATAAAAATAACTAAGATAAAATAAAATAACTTTTTGATTCATTTCATTCATTCCTTTCTAATGGGACAATACAATACTTATATATATATATATAGGTTGATGCATACACATGGTAAGATAAGTACATCAACCACATAATAACAATACTACCAAACAAACTAATAGAATATGCTTAAAAGATACCCTTCTAGAATAAACTAGAAGATTCATTATTCTAACATCCATGATCCTATTATTATTCCAGCCTCTATGATCGTATCAGCTTTGAAAATTATATTGGTCTTAGTTAAGATCTTGAAACTTCAATGTATCTGATTTCAACACTTTGTGCCACCGGTCAATGTCACTCCAATAGCTGGCTGTGCTAAACCTGAATCAACAATATGCCAATATTTCTAAATTATATCAGTAAATTTTCTGTCAACATGCTCCAATGATCTATAGTGACCATCAATGTGTGCAATAGCCGCACACACATATTTCTCTGAGATCATTTCGCTTTCATAACTTCTGCAAAACGCAAAGAAATGAGAAAATAAATGTCTATAAATTTCTCTTCAAGAGACAATGCATATGTTCTATCTGATTTGAATTTTTGAACTGTAGGTTCAAAACGGAAGAGGAAGCTTATTGTGATAGGTAAGAATAACTAACAATATCACTTTCTATGATATTAGTGTTTCTCATCCCACTTTATGATGGCATTATTTATTTTAAACAATAAATGGATGAAAATCACTTTTCTTTTCTTTACATAAATTCAGGTGTTTCAGGATCTGGAGCAACTGTATTCTTCATTATTCTTATTATTATGATTATTTGTCACCTTAAAAGGAGTACATCTGGACAACAAAGTATTTTCAGAAAGAGAAGAAAACTTGTTGACCACAATGTCGAGGTTTTCATGCAAAGTTATGAATCATCTATGCCAAGAAGATATAGTTATAGAGAAATAAAAAGGATCACAAACTCATTCCGAGATAAATTAGGCCAAGGAGGATATGGTGTTGTATACAAAGCAAGTTTACCTGATGGTTGTCAAGTGGCTGTTAAAGTAATAAACGAGTTAAAGGGGGATGGAGATGAATTCATAAATGAAGTTGCTAGCATTAGTAGAACATCACACGTGAACATTGTGTCACTTTTAGGTTATTGTTATGAGGTGAACAAAAGAGCACTAATATATGAATTCATGCCCCAAGGATCATTGGATCAGTTCATCTATAAAAGTGGATTTTCTGAAGCTGTTTGTGATTTTAATTGGAACACTTTGTTCCAAATTGCAATTGGCATTGCTAAAGGACTAGAGTACTTGCATCAAGGATGTAGTTCAAGGATTCTGCATCTTGATATCAAACCTCAAAACATTCTTTTGGATGAAGACTTTTGCCCAAAAATATCTGATTTTGGACTAGCAAAAATATGCCAAAGGAAAGATAGTGTTGTGTCAATACTTGGCACAAGAGGAACTATAGGATATATGGCGCCAGAAGTATATAGTAGAGCATTTGGTGGTGTTTCTTACAAATCTGATATATATAGTTATGGCATGTTGATTCTTGAAATGGTTGGTGGAAGAAAGAACTATGACACTGGAGGGTCATGTACTTCGGAAATGTACTTTCCAGATTGGATTTACAAGGATCTTGAGCAAGGTAATACTCTTTCAAATTGTTTGACAATCTCAGAGGAAGAAAATGATATGGTTAAAAAGATTACTTTGGTGAGTCTATGGTGCATTCAGACGAAACTATCAGATAGACCACACATGAATAAAGTAATAGAAATGTTGGAAGGACCACTTTCATCGATGCCATATCCTTCAAAGCCCGTCCTATGTTCTCCTGAAAGGCCACCACTAGAAATGTCAGATATGTCTTCATCCAATTTGGATGAGACAAATTCCATTACAACGTCAAACTAATTGTTCTTTCTATAAAATGCCAAGTCCCTCAAGGTGGTGGAGATGGTTGATTCCGTCAAGAACCTATCTTGGAAATTGTTTTTAGGAAAAACAGTGGGTCTACCTTGTCTTTTCTATGAACGGTTTTATCACCCTCTAGATTGTATGTAAGATAGATTCATTGTTTTGCTGGTTTCAGTTGAATTCTTGAATCTTTATTCTTAGGGAGGGTTGAGTAGTACTTGTATTTTATCTCATTCAGTGGGTTTAGTTGCACCTCTATTTATTTCCGACTTTTTCAATAAAACATTTTCTTCGATGTTCAAAAACAATATATTCTTCTTTCCATAAATCAAATTATTAGTTCAGCAACTGCCAAAATGGAAATTAACCTGTGTAACTGGTTCTGGCATACAATTTTGGTATTAATTTGTTGAACTTCAGAATCAATTTTGTATAATTATAATCATTGCAGTGGCTAAATAATTACTTGCACTAATTTGACGAATACCATCTTTGTCTATATCGATCTTATAATTTCTGTTGTGAATTCAATTCAGGCACCATACTAGTCTCAAATACATTTAGAAGAAAATAATGAAATTGGAGGCCTAACTCATCCTTAAAAACCGGTTCTTAAGGTGAGGATTGCATCCTGTATAAACTCTTACCAAGAGTCTTATCTATCCAATGCGGGACTTAGGTTTTTCCCAATACACCTCCGTCACGCCCAGCACTCTTTGGGCTTGGTGCGTGAATAGGTTTAGGCGGCCCTTGAATTCGACAAGCTCTGATACCATGTTGAAATTTGGGGCCTAACTCATCCTTACAAAACCGGCTTGATAAGAGTTTATATAGAGGAGACATTCCTCACCTTATGAACCGGTTTTTAAGGATGAGTTAGGCCTCCAATTTCTTTATGGTATCAGAGCCTGTCGAATTCAAAGGCCACCTACCGATTCACGCACCAAGTCCAAAGAGTGTTGCTGAGCGTGACGGTCGATTCACGCACCAAAGCCCAAAGAGTGTTGGGCGTGACGGGGGTGTATTGGGAAAAACCCATGTCCCACATCAGATAGATAAGACTTTTGATAAGAGTTTATATAGAGGAGGCAATCGTCACCTTATGAATCGGTTTTTAAGGATGAGTTAGGCCTCTACATAATGTTTCATGACCACTGAAACTTGCACTTATGATGCTTTTCCAAGTTTCTAATTTCTAATTTATTTCACACTGAAGGAATCAATTGAAAGGGAATCATTCTGACTAACATTTTAATGCAACTAATACTCAGTCTCTACTGTAGCTTGCTTGATTAATATCTCTAATCCACGCAATGCACCAAAAGCAGTATTTGCCTGCATTTTATAATAAAATAAAAATTCCAATTTTCCAGTCAAAACAAAAATCCAGTTTATTTGTTTCGGTCCATTCAAATTTTCCAGTCACAACACAAGACAATCTAAGTCAAATTGAAAGAAATTTGGTCGACCAAAAAATAGAACACTTCAATACTTCAATCAATGTTCAATGGTCAGTTTCGCAAAACCTGTACTTTTTTTTGAAATAAAAAAGCACACGGCTGCAAGATAGGGGAGTGTCGTGTAGGGAAAGCTGTCCTCATTGCGAGACTAATTATGAAAATGATTGGCACGTGTTTATTGGTTGCGAGGCTGCAAAACAAGTTTGGCAAGTAGCTGGGCTATGGGATATAATAATGGATGCAGCTGCTGCTGTATCTAATAATTTTGCTGAATGCATTTTTCAGTTATCATGCAGGTGCTCTAAACAAATGTGTCAGGACATTGCAATGATGTTATGGTGCTTTTGGCGTCGACAAAACGATAAGGTGTGGGAGGGAGATAAGATGTGCGGCTGGCTGTGCATTTAGCGCGCGAGGGTCTGAAACAGTGGCAGGCGGTTCGGGAGAAAACGGTTCAGCAGCAACAGGCTATGACAGATGGGAAAATACATTTGCAGCCACCAGAGGAAGATTACATCAAATGCAATATTGATGGAGCATTTTCGGTGAACAAAGGTGTTTTGGTTTTGGCATGTGTATTATGAATTCTCAAGGTCATTGGAAGGAGAGGCGTTGGGTTTAAGAGATGCTATTTTATCGCTTGGTCAAATAGGTCTATCAAAAGTGCATATTGAGCTAGATTACGAGCTAGTGGTTGACAACATTGTTGAGAACTATTAACCGGTCCGAATTTGGCAATATCATGGGTACTTGTAGAGCTTTGTTATATCATTTTCCAAACTTTAAGATAAGTTTTGTAAGAAAACAAGCAAATTGTGTCTACCATGGTTTAGCAAGGGCATCAAAGTTATATGCTCGTCACCGAATTTTTGATTTGATTTCATCTTATATTAAGACTATTGTGATTAATGCAATGATATAAGTTACTTTGGGTAAAAAAAAAAAAACTATATTCAATTTGGTAACATCTCATAAGCATATTGTGTTACTATTTTAGTTTTAAGCATATTGTGTTACTATTTTAGTTTGGAACAAATATAGTCGTACTAATATCAATTTTGTTTTTTTCCTGTAAAGTACAAAATCCATTTTGTTTTTACTTAAAAAAGATCCATGTTTTATTCCTTGCAATTGAAAAACATTTTTTTAGAGTAAATGTCCATTTTAGTACCTTAGAAAATTCGCAACAAATACTTTTTCTTAGGGACTAAATCGGGGGTGGTTTTTAAGGTGAATGATCAATTAAGTGTCTCATCGACAAACTAGAGAAAGATGCACTGTCAGATTTAATTAGCAGTGTAGATTTACTAAAAAAAATGAGAGCATCTAATGTATACGATGTATAGTAGAGTGTATGAGTTTTTCCTTAAAAAAAATAGAGTGTATGAATTTTATTAGTCTAATGACTCTTAATTGATTTAGATAGTGGGTCACCTGTGAGAGTCTTAATTGAGTTATCGCCCTAGAATTCATGGTTTGATTTTTTTTATTAGGTTGATAAGATTTCAACAAATATTTTTTAACAAAAAAAACCTAAATTTTTCGATATTCGATAATATACTAAAATAAATTTTCTCCTATAAAAAAATGTTGGTCCCTCTAAAAAAAATCAACTTTGAGTCCCCCAAAAGTTTTCCATCTTCATTTTTGGTCACTCCTTTCAAGTAAACTCATGCAAAATTCATATTTTTGAATAAAATTTTGCATAAAAATTTATAATATTATAAGAATCTCTCTAAAAAAATAGAATTATTTAACATAACATGAATTAAATATAAGTTTTTACATTTTTGGCAGATAAAAATTCATATCTAAGTTATATTCAAAAACTTGCTCGATCATCAACAATTCCTTCCGATCACGTCTTCGTTCAGGTTCCGGTTTACTTTCTTTCCCCTAGTTTATCGATGACCGGCAAATTGAGAAAACTCTGACCTAATTTTGCCGGGTTCGTTGCTGGAGGTGAGGGGATATAACCTAATTTGTGAACTTCTTGTTTTTCTTTTTGACGTAAGTGAAAGTATATATTATGTATAAATTAGATTCATGCATTCATTTTCCGTTGTTTTTTCTGATAACTATAGATTATGGATTTTTTTTTGAACAAACTAAAATGGGATATATTAACAACAATGATTCACCCCGCACAAGGTGTGCAAGGGGCAAAACACCCAAAAGTATTTACAAGAGTTAGGCGACTGCAACAAATAGCCACCACCAAAACAAAATCGAATTACAAGTGGACACCCATACACAGAATGGGATTTTGCCACCAATCATGGTAACTATAAACAAAATTCGCCTGTTTAGACTTTAACCATAGGAAAGAATTTAATTTGACCTGTTCAACAAGGACCAAAGGGATAGTGACCGCGTTTTGGAACACACGGTTATTTCTTTCCTTCCATATTACCCAAACAGAGGCAAACCAAATCACTTTCATAAATGTGTGAGTGAATCTAGGCAGCCCCGCCATTGATGTGAAATGAAGAAAATGTTGTCTGATGTTACCAAGGGGCACCCAAGTAATGTGTAACCAGCGCCATACATAGTGCCAAAGAGAGCTGAATATGTCATAGTGTAAGAACAAATGTGCTGAAGTTTCCAGCCCTCCACAACTTGTAGTGCAAACCATATCCGTAGTGGGAATGATTTGTCGCCGCGCCAAGTTGTCTTTTGTTGGTAGTCGATCACGGAGGAGCCGCCACACGAACACAGACACCTTCGATGGAATATGCTTATGCCAGACATCATCAACCGTATTTTTGTCCCAAGAAGCACCGGTAGTGGTAAGAAAATGATAAGCTCCCTTCACCGAGTAGCTGTGAATAGGGTCTAACAACCATCGCCATGCGTCCAAAACATTATCCTGCAAAACAGTGTTATCAAGTAAGATAGTACACTCCCTCACACTCTCCTCCTCCCATGCAAACAAGTGACGCCGCCACACCCTCTCTCCTCCTCCGACCGCACACAAGTCCCTCTTCGCCTCCGCTACCGAACACTCCTTATTCAACATAAGCTCATATAAACGGGGAAATTTGAGTTTCAGAGGAACTTCCCCCACCCATATATCATGCCAAAAGAAAGTATCATTGCCAGCACCCACCACACGCCGACTATTATTATCTAACCACCGCCCAACACCCTCTCCTAGACCCTCACGAATCCTACACATCGACCTCCACCAAGTCGAGCAGTGAGAACCGCCCTCCTTCAACCGCCCCCACTCCTCCCCATACCGAGCCTTCAACACTCGATACCATAAACCATCCCTCTCCACCAACATCCTCCACCACCACTTACCCAACAAAGATAAATTAAAAGCTCCCACCCTCCGCACCCCCAATCCTCCTATCTCCTTTGGAGTACAAACAGACTCCCAATTAATCCAGGCTATTTTTCGATTATCCTCACTACCCCCCAAAAAAAAATTGACATTAAACAAGTTATTTTTCAAACTATGATGAATTATATCGTCTCTATCTTCTCTTTGGCAGATGGATATTATTGCAAATATAGAACGGAGGGAAATTACTGGTACAGTTGCTGATCTACGTAGATTAAAAGTAGAGGATTTACGACAGGTGTGTTGTATTATTTTCGTGGTCTGTCGGAAATGTTAATCAATGCCTCCTGTACATTGGTTAAGAAATTATAAAGGGAAATATTCTATTGGAAATCGTGTATTATACTTCTTGAAAGTTAAAAAAGTGTTCTTTTTGATGCAAAATTTGAATTTCCTTTCTCCTTTTAGTTCCTTAACCATGCCCTGACCCTTTAACTATAACTATCTACGAACCATCCTCTATCCTCTATACATGCATTATAACATAATCAAAATGACTCATCCACATGGCAATCTAAAATTTGTTATTTCTAACAAATATGGTGTCAGGTGTCCTATTATCGGCAAATAATATTTTTTTTTAGGAAGATGAAACCGTTCAGATGAAGTTTTTCGTATAGTAAGCCATCAAAATAGAGCTGACTACAATTTATCAATTAACATAAAATTGCTTTGATATTGACATTTAGATGACAATAAAATAAAATCACATTTGCCTAATTTCATTACCCTATAAATAGTTTTCATTCTCTACCATTTTGTACCATTTAGTGAATCATTCTTATCTAATTTCATTTTTGAAAAATGGCTACCAACTATGATTTCCTCATTGAAATTAACGACAACAAAAATAAATGGTGATTTTTTTGCTAGAATTGTCAAGCTATGGAAGTCAAAAAATACATAAAAAAAGGTAAATGGAAGAAACAGCCTAAATTAAAAAAACGCGACGAAGGAACAAACTCGGCATTTGCGGAGAATAGAAACAAAACATTTGAAATTTGATTTTGATTCAGAAATGGTGTTTGCCAGGGAACAAGAAGACAACACCACAATGACGACGGCGATTAACAAGCCTCCTATCCTTTATTACTATTCTAGAAAGAGACGGCTAACAAACGCGGCGGCGGGGGCGAAGGAGTTAGCGAAGAAGGAAGAACAACAAACCACCGTTAAACCCAACCAAAAAAACCAAAGAAGCTGCTTCTTCTTCTTCTGTCGTTGTTGTTGTTCGAAAGAGTCAACATATAAGAACAACATGAGAAATTGTGTTTGTTTTCTCAGCACCACCACCACAAAGATTCTTCTTCTTCTTGTCTACTATTACAAGGATGAGAACCTTTGTTGTTGTTATTCTTATACGTTGACTCTTTCGAACAGCAACAACGGAAGAAGAAGAAGAAGCACCTTCTTCGATTTTTCGGTTGCGTTTAGCGGTGGTTTGTTGTTCTTCCTTTCGCTAACTCCTCCACCCCGCCACATTTGTTTCTCCGTCTCTTTCTAGAATAGTAATAAAGGATAGGAGGTTTGTTAATCGTCGTCGTCATTGTGTTGTTATCTTCTTGTTCCCTTGCAAACGTCATTTCTGAATCAAAATCAAATTTCAAATGTTTTGTTTCTATTCTCCGCAAATGCCGTGTTTGTTCCTTCGCCGCATTTTCTTAATTTCCGGTTGTTTCTTCCCTTTACCTTTATTATTTATTTTTTTAATTCAATAAATATACATTTGACTTCTTCTTTTTCCGCACACAAATAACTCTTGATAAAAAACAAAAATTAAGAAAACCAAGCGCTACATTGATTTAGTATAACATATCCATTGATTTAGTTACAAACATAATTGAGAAAATACAGATGGGCTTTATTTGGTCCCTCCGGCATGGGAGAGGATTCGGTGCCTTTGGCTTCGGTGTTTTTGATGGCTTTTGTTCCTATCTCCCTCTAAACTATTAATTATCTCTCATCTAATTAATTTATTTTAATCATTCATCCAACTTTCTCTCTCATCTAAAATGAACTAAAGACACTGAAGCCAAAGGCACCGAATCCCCTTCCCTCCAGTATCATGATACCATATTTTCTTCTCCTTGTAATCTATCCTTGCATCTGTAAGAAATAGTTTATAGTTAAAATCAGGAGTAAAAACATAGGAAATTGGATCTTTCTCAACGATTGAAACTCTAATTATATAGAGATGATTTCTATATCTAAAACAAACATTTTCATCTTTTGAGTTTAAAAAATAACATTTTCATCTCTATAGTACTATATAATAATGATTGGACCTTTCTCAAAAGTTTAAGCATGCATATCATACAAACTAAATGTGTTTTGAATATATATGAAGGAAAAACTGAGAGGAGATAAAAACAAACAATTCAGTCGGAAATAAATGACATTAATCACAAACAGAATAAAAATAAGAGAAAATTTAGAACTAATGGAGATAAAGAAAAGGGGTTCTGATATGTTGCTTTGAGAATAAGATACATTTGCATTTTGTTCTAAAATATGAAGGGAAAAAAAGATTAACTTTCTTTTGTCTAGTTCCCTACATAATACTGAATGGGTACAATATAAAAAATGTCCAATCCACCAAACTTCTTGAAATTAATGTCCATAACAATTATTTAATATATACTGAAATGTTAAATTATTCAGTTTATAACAAAATTACGTACAAAGCAAAACAATAACATAAATATATCTAATAAAATATAACATGTAGTATTATTAGAACATCGTAGTGAGATATTTTCTTCTTCCAAATTTCCTAGTATTACTAAAAGATATTTAGGCAAGAAATTATACGTGACCAAAACATTCAAATCATATTGCCTAATTGGCTTGAAGATTTAAAGCAACTTAAACAATGGAAACTATTCACAGCATTAACGACCTTACGTAGAGAAATATACAACCCCAAAACCTTTTACAAAAGTTATTGTGCCACGTGCACTAAACTTATCATGTAGTTCTTGGTCGCTAACATCATCATCAAATAATATTCAGATGAAGCTTATTGGAAGAAAAAGGAAGAAAGCCATGGTTATGGTGAATGCAAGAAGATTGATTCTACTGAAGTTGCAGTAGCAAATGATCAAAATGAACCCCACAAACCATAAGTCTATAAGCTAGCCGATCGAATCCGATCTATAAGCAAGACGGTAATCTACATTCCAACCATTTATATATTATTTTTTTTTTAAAAAGGTAAACTAACCCACCTAAATTGGCACTGGAGAACCATTTATAATATATATTAACAGCATTCAAGATCTAGTAAAAGAAAAACAACAACATGTAATACCAATAAACAGATTTGTGTTTATTGATTTTGCCAACGTTTGATTCTCCTTTTCTTGAGTTCAACTTAGTTGATTTTGCAATGATCAAAGCTTCCTTATTGTAATTGCACAGTTTCAGTCTTAAACTAAATGTTGAAGATGATAATAGATTTTTTTTTTTACAAGATGATACTAGATTATGTTTTTTCTTTTAATTTACTTTATAGTTATTTTAGGAAAATTGTTGAAATAGAAATTGTTTGTTGCAGACTTGTAGTCATATTAATCTATTGGTTACAAGGGGAGCACATGGTGCACTTACAAGTTTTATATAAACACTAATTTTTTGTTCGGCATTTTGGAATTAGCTAGTACATGATTCAAGTTGAAATGGGTGGTTTTGTTTTTGTTTTTTTAGGAATGTTGAAAAGGATGTTGTAACCATAAATAGTGGTTGTTGTTGAATGTTAGAAATGTTGAATGTTGAATTTTAAGATAGATTGTTGTTGAATGTTGGAGATCCTGATTCTAATTGCACTCATTGTTGATGTCAAGCATCAAATTTAAAAAATTTATCAACTATTCAAGAATTATGTTTATATTTGGTTCATGATCGTGGAGAGCACAAAACCAGTGAAACCAATGCCTTAGGTTTCCACCACATATATCCATTTTTTTCATTTTGTTTATAGAGCTTCCTTTTCACTAAATTCTAAATTATGCATAAAATTTAATATTTATATTGGGTTTGACTAATTTTTTGAAAGAATTGGGTTTGACTAATTTGGTAGGCAAGGATTTTTTTTTTCCGTTAATATTTTGAAAGATTTGGGTTTAACTCTTTTTATGTTAGCCTTTTTTTTGCTTATTTTGTTCTGGTATTTTGAATATTATTGTTTCTCATATTATAATTTTTAAATTTGCCTATAAAATTAATTTTTTTACGGAGTCTGTAATATTTGTTTAGTTGATATTAATATTGACAAAATTACGGCTTACATTATGAAAAAACTTATATTTGAATTTTAAAATATATTTATTTTAGTTTTTGGGTTGTAAACATTTAGTTTAGGGGACAATGAAATAATCAAAATTAATATAATATGATATGATTACATGATTGGGTCTTGCTGTGTCTCTATTTTTTTTCCTTAGGCCTCAAAAGTTATCTACACGACGTTGCAACAAACAAGAATGAAACTTACTATTTATTAATACATCGCGTCGAGCTACGAAGATAGCCATCTTTGTATGAAGGGGCTAAATATAAATTACAAAAATAAGATAAAAAAAAAATAGAGTGTTGTCTTGATAATTTTTAGTGTTAGTTAAGTTTTTTTGTACTAGTTGTTTAAGATATCGTTTTTTTTACTAGTTGTTTAAGATATCGAAATTGTCAAAATGAGAGGAAATACATCTTCAAAACAAGTGAATATCTATTAACATTTTGATTTCTACTAAATTTTGACAAATAAACTCATTTGTGGTAGTTAAATATATATTATTGAGGTAACTAACTACTAAATATACTAACATATTCAAATAAAAATAATATTTTTGGGGTAGCTTCACATAGTTTTTCCTCTGATCGTGCCGCCTTATCACGACTCTTGCAGTTTTTACCACCACGAAGTCTGAGATATCTTTTCCAACAATAAAAATTATCAAGACTAGATTAAGAAACAAGACGGAAGTTGAGTTTCTAATAGATATCATGATAATTTATATCGAAAGAAAAGTTAATACAAATAAAGTATTAATTATGAGTATATTAATGATTACGTCAAATCACTCGATGATTGTAATAGAATTTATAGCGAAAGGAAAATTAATACAAATAAAGAATTTTGCTCTAATTTTGCGTCCTAATTTCCAACACATGATTTGGTGGGAATTCTACGACCCTTCATTGAAGGCACATAAAATTTTCCCTCTATCATATTGTATTTGGACCATTTTTATAAGCTGTACGGATTTATAAAAACAAAAGCCGTTCGAAGGGGAGGTGTGAAAAAGTAGTAGAATTTGTGTGTGGCGATACGAATATGATGTCCCACAAATCACATGGAGGGGTTATGCTCTAACTCTAACGGGAATTGTACGAGACAAATGAACGGTCATTTGCAATCTTCTCTAAATCTGATCCTTTTCCAGCCAATCAAATAGCATTTATCACCCACGTGGAACACTGGGCCCCACCCAACCACCCCGTAACACTTTATATCTCTCAGCTTTCTTTCTACATATAGCATTTGTGCTAGTTAGTTAGTTCTATCAAATATATATAGTTGAACTAAGAATATTGTTACATTTAGTTGCAGACTACGTGCAATACCAAGAGCTAGTTTAGGTCATGGGAGACTCGTCTTCTTCGGCTTCATACATTCACTTGGTATAGTTTCACACTACATATATATCTACTACTGTTGATTTTTTCATTTTTGTTGTGACTAATTAAATACATCATGTTGTCTTCCATGCATGTTGACAAAAATTATTAATTTCTACAAATTGCAAATATAATTAGGTGCAGCACCTGATCGAAAAGTGTTTGATCTTTCACATGACTAAGGAAGAATGCATGGAAGCGCTCTCTAAACATGCAAACATAAATCCAATTATAACATCCACTGGTATGATTTTTAAATTACTCTTTCTGTAATATTACTAACAAGAAATACGTAAATTGTAATATGGAAACTTCTAGAAAACATGCAGACATGCAATATCACATATGCAGCACTTCTTGTGGCTTGAAAAAATCAAGAAATATATATGGTCAAATCATAGAGAAATATATATCGCAAGTTATACAAATGCAATACGTAGGCATATATATCTAGCTTTTGATTGATGTACACAATTACACAGCTCCAAAATCTACTATTTTGCTAAAAATGGATCTTTAGACTTTTTCTGAATGTACATCTAATTAGATTTAAGAATGTCACTTGATTGTTAACTATTACGAATTGGTGTCATGGGAGAGATATGCATGCATGCTTAAGAAGGTAGGAGATCCAATGATTTTCTTTTATAGACAAATGTTCCGTGATCGATCACTTATAGTTTATTAGGGGAAGAGAGAAATTAAGGTAAGTAACAGATATCCAACTATAGACTTCTTACATATAACTCATTTGGTGTCCCAGAGCCAATGATATATAGCTCATTCATGTCTAGAGCTAACTTAGAGGATTCAATAACAATTTTCAATTTCTACAAATTTCAATATCACCGGCTCTTTACCCCAAAAAAACATGCATATGGATATGTAGTTTTCGGGTGGCACTTTGTGATTTTGTGTTGGGTAACTTTGGTGACTTTAGTGTATTTTAGATGCAAGAGTGTGATGATTGAATGATTAAAATAAATTATTTTGATGAGAGAGAATTATTGGTTAGGAGAGAGATAGAGACAAAGGCACCCAAAGACACCAAAGTGTTACCCATAGCTTTCATATCCAATATATACATTTCAACTACCGGTAGGAATAGGATGTATGAGCTAGGTTTTGTAAGGTTCAAATCCGGTATGGTAAAAAAATACAAATTTTAGGTCTTACTTGTTATATGTAATATGGAATAGATTTATTTTTAAGTTTGAGTCTAATCTTTTTGATAGTCTAGTGTGATATGTTAGCTTACTTAAATGTCTATTAATGTCTTTAAATAAATAATTTAACATATCATTATATAGAATAACGAGTTAATAGCTTTGATATATAACTTGATATATTTTTACAAATGATCTATAACATGATGTTTTAGAGAATTCGTGTTTTTGTGATATTGTATTTTCAATTTTAGTTTATAATGATATGTTTGCATATGAAGAAAAAAAATGTAAGCTAATATGCTTATATTAAAAAAATTAGCAAATATATAATTTAATACTAAGTGTAAAATTTAGTATAATAATTAGGGATGGGCACAGTTCGGTTCAGAACCGAAACTGTGTCTGAACTAAACTGAACTATAAGGGAACAATTCAAACTGAACTAAACCGGTCTTCAAACTAGTGCACTGTTTAGTTTTTAAAAAAAACTGAACTCTTTCCCACATAAGTAAATATAACCAAATGCCCTGTTGTGATACTGGAGTAGCTGTTATATTTGTAATCGCAGGACAGAGAGCAACAATTAGTAACTGTTATCAAAACAAAGGGAGTAAGTAAAATTGT